>Ga0307492_10000007_pt1 | contig 278951 bp, 297 predicted proteins | sample SI3LmetaG_FD_202365 | JGI IMG/M metagenome (GOLD analysis project Ga0307492, IMG submission 202365) | Sea-ice brine microbial communities from Beaufort Sea near Barrow, Alaska, United States - SI3L | ecosystem: Environmental > Aquatic > Marine > Coastal | place: USA: Alaska | collected... | reverse complement strand
CTCCCTCCCCACAAGGGGGAGGGAGAAGAAGTCTCATCAAAACCCGTAGATCATCACGCCGATCGCGAACCCGACGAGCAGCACCACATTGAACAGCGTCGGGACCGCGACAAGGAATGTCGCGCGGCCGAGGTGCTCGTTGTGCGCCGCATAGGCAATGGCGCAGGCGGCGATCAGCGGGAAGGCGATGACCTTCGCGGTGGTCTCCACGGCGCTGAACACGCTTCTGAACTCGAGCCCGTGCGCCACCACCGACGGCATGTCGTTGAGCCACGACATGATGATGATCGTGCCAAGCGCGATGATCGCGTGACGCACATGGCCCATGGCGGCGAACACAATGGCCGCGACGGCCAGCACCGGATGCGCGGCGAGGTGCGCCTTGATCAGGCCGCCGCCGATGCCGGACCCGATATGCGACATGTCGCCGAACAGGACCGGCGCGTCCGAGAAGCCAAACCAGGTTTCGATCAGGGCCAGTATAATGAGCGCGGTGCGCAGGCCCAGCATGCGCGGCGCAGGCGCGGATTCGGGCGCGGCGGGATCGGCAATGGTCGGTATGACGGAATTCATGGTGTCCATCCTCGGCCTATCCCCCGCCGGCGCACAGCGGCCCTGCGGGGCTTTCGGCCATCTTCCCTTTGTCGGAAAAGCGATTAGAACGGTTCAAACAAGATGCCAGGCCCGCGCCGGGCCATTGAAATTCCGGCGTTTTTCGCCCTTCAACCCGCGAGATAACTAATGAACGCCCCGATCCCTGTGCCCACGCCCAAAGCCGTCCCGCCCTACAAGCACACCCCGCTGTTTCCGCTGGGCGCGGACAAGACGCCGTACCGCAAGATTACCAGCGATGGCGTCCGCGTCGAGACCGTGATGGGCAAGGAGATGCTAGTGGTGACCCGCGAGGCGCTGCGGGCGCTGTCCGAGGCCGCCTTCGGCGACATCAACCACTACCTGCGGCCGGGTCATCTGGCGCAGCTCCGCAAGATTCTCGACGATCCCGAGGCCAGCGACAATGACAAGTTCGTCGCCTTCGACTTTCTGAAAAACGCCAACATCGCCGCCGGCGGCATTCTGCCGATGTGCCAGGACACCGGCACCGCGATCATCATGGGCAAGAAGGGTGCGCGGGTCATCACCGAGGGTGACGACGAAGCCGCTCTGAGCGAAGGCGCGCGCGACGCGTATCTGCGCCGCAACCTGCGCTATTCGCAGGTGGCGCCGCTCTCCATGTTCGAGGAGAAGAACACCGCCAACAACATGCCGGCGCAGACCGAGATCTACGCCGAGGGCGGCTCTTCAGAAATAGATTTGGCTTACAAGTTCATGTTCATGGCCAAGGGCGGCGGCTCCGCCAACAAGAGCTTCCTGTTTCAGGGCACGCCGTCGCTGCTGACCAAGGATCGCTTGCATGCGTTCCTGAAGGAGAAGGTGCTGACGCTCGGCACCGCCGCGTGTCCGCCGTATCACCTCGCCATCGTTATCGGCGGCACGTCCGCTGAACTGTGCATGAAGACGGTGAAGCTCGCGTCCGCGCGCTATCTCGATGAACTGCCGACGCAGGGGTCGCCGGACGGCAATGCCTTCCGCGATCTGGAGATGGAGCAGGAAATCCTGAAGATGACGCAAAGCTTGGGAGTGGGAGCGCAGTTCGGCGGCAAGTATTTCTGTCACGACGTGCGCGTGATCCGCTTGCCGCGTCACGGCGCGTCGCTCCCGATCGGTCTCGGCGTGTCGTGCTCGGCGGACCGTCAGGTGCTCGGCAAGATCACCAGGGACGGCGTGTATCTGGAGGAACTGGAGCACAATCCGGCACAGTATCTGCCTGCGGTGGAAGCCAAGCTCGGCGGCGAGGTGGTGCAGATCGATCTCAACAAGCCGATGAAGGACATTCTCTCGACGCTGTCGCAGTATCCGACCAAGACCCGGCTCTCGCTCACCGGCACCATGATCGTCGCGCGCGACTCCGCGCACGCGAAATTGCGCGAACGTCTTGAGAAGGGCGAGCCGCTGCCGGATTACTTCAAGAACCATCCGATTTATTACGCGGGTCCCGCGAAGACGCCGGAAGGCTACGCCTCTGGTTCGTTCGGTCCGACCACGGCAGGGCGCATGGATTCGTTCGTCGATCAGTTCCAGGCCGCAGGCGGCTCGATGGTGATGCTGGCGAAGGGCAACCGCTCGGCGCAGGTGCGCGACGCCTGCAAGAAGTACGGCGGGTTCTATCTCGGCTCGATCGGCGGCTCGGCGGCGAACCTCGCCGAGCACTGCATCAAGAAGGTCGAGGTGATCGAGTATCCCGAACTCGGCATGGAAGCGATCTGGCGCATCGAGGTCGAGAATTTCCCGGCCTTCATCATCATGGATGACAAGGGCAACGACTTCTTCAAGGAACTGAATCTGGGGTAGTTCTTACCTCTCCCCGCAAGCGGGGAGAGGTCGACGCGCGAAGCGCGGCGGGTGAGGGGCATTCCCGGCGTCAATTCATTCGCCCCTCACCCCAACCCTCTCCCCGTAAGAACGGGGCGAGGGAGATATCACTTTCCCGGCGCGATGCCCTTGAACGACAGCCGCAGCGCGGCTTCGACGCGCGGATCGTTCTTCTTCCACATGCCGTCGCTGATCAGCGACGCGACGCCGTGCGCGACGGCCCAGGCCAGCGCCAGCGTATCCGGATCGGTCGGCTTGCCGGGATCGGCCTGAACCCCCGCAACCGCGATCCGCAATTGCTCGAATGAATCTGGAATGCCGTCGACTTCAGCGTGGCTGTTCGAGCCGAAGCGGCTGAATGCCAGCCGGAACAAGCGCGGCTCCGTGGACGCGAAGTCGATATAGGCCATTGCCGAGGCGTGCAGGCGCTCCTTGCCTTTGAGGCCGGAGGTCGCCTTTTGCGAGCGAAGGGCGAGCAGGTTCAGTGCTTCCGCCGCCACTGCCGCCAGCAATTCATCCTTGTCCGCGAAATGCTTGTAGGCGGCGCCTGAGGTGACGCCCGCGTCCCGCGCGGCTTCGCGCAGGCTGAAGCTTTCAGCGCCGCCCTTGCGGACGCGCTCCAGCGCGAGGGCGACCAGGGCGCTGCGCAGGTCGCCGTGGTGATAGGCCTCTTTTTTTGCAGGCTTCATGTAACAGGTGTTTACATTGGCGCGGCCGAGTCGTAAAGTATGCACTGTTTACTTAAAACAGACGCAGGGAGGACAACGATGAGTCAGATGGAGACGACGGCCGAAAAACCGTTCTGGGAGCAGGGCAACCTCGCGCCGGTCTTTGAGGAGGTCACCGCGTTTGACCTGCCGGTGGAGGGCGCAATTCCGCCCGAACTGAACGGACTCTACGCGCGCAACGGCGCCAATCCGCGCGAGGGTCATGCGGGCCACTGGTTCATGGGCGACGGCATGCTGCACGGCGTCTCGCTGAAGGACGGGAAGGCGGAGTGGTACCGCAACCGCTGGGTCCGCACGCCGCGCTTCAACGGTGCGCCGCCGCGGCCGGGTATTCCCGACATTCGCGCCTCTACCGCCAACACCAATGTCATCGCCCACGCCGGAAAAATCATGGCGCTGGTCGAGAACGCGCTGCCGATGATGATGACCCGCGATCTCGATACGGTCGGTTTCCACGACTACGGCGGCAAGCTCGACACCCCGTTCACCGCGCATCCGAAGATCTGCCCGGCCACGGGTGAACTGCACTTCTTCGGCTATGGCTTCGTGCCGCCGTTCCTGACCTATCATGCCGTTGATGCGAGCGGCGCGCTGATGCGCAGCATTCCGATCCCCACCAAAGCGCCGACCATGATGCACGATTTCGCGATGACGTCGGACCACATCATCTTCATGGACCTGCCGGTGGTGTTCGACATGCCGGCCGCGCAGCGCGGCACCATGCCGTTCGCATGGAACGATGGCTATGGCGCGCGGCTTGGCATTCTCAAGCGCGGCGCGGGCATCGAGTCGCTGCGCTGGGTCGAGATCGAGCCATGCTATGTTTTCCACGTCGCGAATGCGTTCGAGGAAGCGGACGGCACCATCGTTGTCGATGTCGCCTGGTACAGCGAGCTTTGGCGCGGCGGGCCCTCGGCGAAAACCTTCGACAAGGCCTCGCTGAAGCGCTGGCGGATACCGCCCGGCGCGACCAAGGCGCAGGAGCAATTGCTCGACGACAAGGCGATCGAGTTTCCGCGCGTCAACGAGAGCCTTACCGGCGCGCGGCACAACATCGTCTATTCGGTCGATACCGGATCGGATCTCGCATCGGGGCGCTACACCAGCGTCCGCAAGTACGATCTGAAGTCGGGCAACAACACGGTCCATGACTTCGGGACCGGTGTGCCGAGCGAGTTCGTGCATATCGCTCCCGAGGGGAGCGCGGGCGAGGATGATGGCTGGCTGATGGGGTTCGTCTACGATCGCGCGCGTGATACCAGCGATCTCGTCATTCTCGATGCGCAGCGGATCGAGGCGAAGCCTGTGGCGCGGATCGGTTTGCCGGCGCGGGTGCCGCAGGGCTTCCACGGCAACTGGATGCCGGGCGTGTGATTTACGTCACGCCGATACGTAAGATCGTCATGGCCGGGCTTGACCCGGCCATCCATCTTTTTGAAAGCACATTTTGTCGAAGGAAGATGGATACGCGGGTCAAGCCCGCGTATGACGATTTCGGATGCCGAGCGATTGCGCTCAGATCATAGGCGCTTACGCCCGCGTTCCCTTGAACGGGAAGCTGCCCATCGGGCCGATGCTGACATCGCCGGAGATGGAATCGCCGTCGACCTTGCCGGTGAAGGCCAGCGTCAGAGGCATCGGATTGGTGATCGCGGCCTTCCATGCCACGTCGTTGCCGTTGACCGTTCCGTCAACGATATCGGCTTCGTTGCCGTCCGCTGCCTGCTTGCCGGTCAGCGAGCCGCCATCGGATTTCAGCGTCAGCGTCGCATCGCGATCGCCGAGCGGCGTGCTCAAGGTGATATTCCAGTTTCCGTCGACTGCCATGTGTTTCCCTCTCTCCGCGCACCGCAAGCCTGAATTGGTCTAAGCGGGACGCGCCAGCGCCGATATAGCGTATTTTGCGCTGCGAGCGCTAATTTTGTCAGGTGCATTTGCGTCGATCGGCGACGCTATCCGGATTGCTGCACCTGCGATCCAACGCTGCGTCACTTTGCCCGGCGGGCCGTGCGTTGCCAGCCGCGCGGCAATTGATAGCTTCGTCCCAAGAGAGCTTACGGTTCAGTGGTCTACTTCTCGCTCGAGGGGACTGATCGTGACGAGTTCTTCTCATTCTCGTGCGACGATTTTGGAATCGTCGATCATTCTGGTGTTGAGCGCGATTATCCTTATCCGGCTGACTCATGTGTCAGGCGAAGACCCCCGTTTATCGACCGTCACCACGCTTCAATCGTCGGCAAACCCGGCCGGGACCAGCGACAGTGTCGTGCTGACGGCATCAGTCCATCGGGACGGCATCAAGATCGAAACCGGGACGGTCAGGTATTACAATGAAACGGATCGCTGGTTGCTGGGCGTCGCGAACGCCGCGTCGCCATCGATCATGGTGTCTGGTCTGAAACCGGGGCCGCATGTCATCCGCGCGCATTACAGCGGTGTCCCGGATTATTCGGCCTATTCCGTCAGGCCGAGTATATCGGCCCCGTTGACCCAGACGGTCCTGGTCTCGCCGAAGGTTGAACTGTCGGCCTTGCGGGAAAGCAGCGCCGAGAGTCCGCTGATAACATTGACGGCGATGGTGAACGCACAACCGGGCCAGCCGGCTGGTAGCGTAACATTCAGGGCTGGCGAGAGGGTTCTCGCAAAGCGAACGCTTGATCGAAGCGGGAGTGCCGTCTTCATCACGTCGGTCCTTGAGGAAGGTGAACATCTTCTCAGCGCCGAGTATCACGGCGATGACGTTTTCGCGCCGGCCGCAGCCTTGGTCCGTGTCAGGCATGACGCACATGCGCCGACCGGAACGCGTCGCGCCTTTCGCTGACGGATGCCGGGATCAACACCCTGCTATACGGCGAGTGTAGCCTGCTCCTCCGCCAACGCCGCGGCGGCCCGCAGCTTTCGCGTGATGGTGATCCGGAACACCACATACTGAATGGCGAAGGCCAGCACCTTGGCGCCGATGGCAATCACCGTCACGTAAAACGCCCACAGTTTCACGTCGCCAATCATGGCAAACACAATGACGCCGATGCCGAGGACGAACATCAGAACGGCCCAGGCATAGCCCGCAATGGTCACGAGGTGAGGGATGTTCTCCTGCACGATCGGCGGCAAGTAACGCAGCATCCAGCCCTTGCGCAGCATGATCGCGCCAATCGCGAAATGTGCGATGCTGGGTTTGATCAGGACGAAGCGGGGATCTTTCGTCAGCAGCGTCGCGCTGCCGAGGACGATGACGAGCCCGAGGCTCGCCCACGTCATGATATCGAGCTTCTGCTGCTTGATCCGCGCGCGGATGAATTGCCCGATCGCGCCTGCGATGGCGACGCCGGTCGCGATCAAGATGTCTCCCGTCGCGGCGTAAACCACGAGGAAGACGATGGTGGAAAAGAAATCGACGAAGAGCTGACGAAAGACCGCGGCCATGCCGCAACTGTCACACGGGCCCCGGCGCTGGAGCAAGAGCCTTTGTGGTCCCAGGAGATTGACGGAACGGGACCGGCAGGCCGTGCACCTTGGTCGCGGGCTTGCACGCGCAGTTAGCAACCGCGCCGGTGATGTCGGTCTGCGACAACAGCGGGTCCGTCGTGTCGTCGCCGGCAAGCGAAACGCCGGTGAGGGTCAGGACAATCGCAAGACTGCCCCAGATCGCCATGCTTGGCTTGGCGCCGGTGGTTCGTCCGAACACGAACTGGGCAACAATGACGGCGAGTGCCGCGACGGCCGCCAGCAGAACGTCGCCGACAAGAACGAAGGCCGCGAAAAAGACGGCGGTTGAGAGGAAACCGAGGACGATCTTGAGAGCAGTGTGGGCCATTGAAGGCTCCTTAAAATCTGTAACGGATTGCGCTGTGGTCGGGATCAGGCAGCAGCCGTATTGGCGCTGGCTGCGATCCCGGCGCGAACGTGCTTCGGATACCATTGCGTGAAGTAGATAGCGGTGTTGCGGGCGGCGAACGCGATGGCGGCGCAGGCCCATAGCGGTGTGCTGGGCAGATAGATCGCCACCATGTCGGCGACGAGCATCAGAACGAAGGCTGCGCTCCAGACCCAGGTCAGGATGTAGTTGGTGCGCAGGAAGCGCGGCAGCTTGGCGGTTTCGGCATCGACCACTTCCCGCGCATGTTGCAGCGTGAAGGGCAGGCGGATTGCGATGGAAGCGAGTGCAATGGCGAGCACGCTGCCGTCCACGGCGAGACGGACGAAGACCGGGCTTAATTCAGTCGCGGCGATCATGTGATAGCCGGCCAGCGAAACGAAAATAACGAGGGCGCCGGCGGTCAGCATCTTGATCGAACGGCCTTCGATCATATCTCGCAGGACCAGGCCGAGGGCGACCAGAGCGCTGGCCGCGAGGCTGATCTTCACCGTCGTCACCAGCATGAGCGTGGCGAAGGTCGCGAACGGGGCAAGGATCAAAAAGAGGGCCATGGCGGTCTGCCTGGAAATATCTTGACGTTGTAAAGATGCATTTAGGCCCCCGCCGGGGAGTCGTCAAGGAAAATCTTGACAGCGTCAAAATGCATACCTAGATTGCGATCATGGGTGCTCAAAACGCAGCAAGGCGGGAGAAACTCCCCAGGGCCGCAGCGGCTGGAAAAAAGCCGCTGTCGAAGCCCGTGTCTGTGAAAAAAACCTCTCCCTCCGCAGCCAAAACCGCACACAAATCTGATCGCGAGCAGCCGTATCATCACGGCGATTTGCATGGGGCTTTGCTCAAGGCCGCCAAACAGGTCGCGGAACGCGAGGGCATCAATGGGCTGACGCTGCGCGCGGTGGCGCGCGAGGCAGGTGTCTCTCATGCCGCGCCGTCCCATCATTTTGGCGACGTCACCGGCCTGCTCAGCGAACTGGCGGCGATCGGGTTCAAGAAATTCTCCGAGCAGCTTGGTGCGGCGACGTGCAGTGAAACTGCGCCGGAAGCCGTCGCCGCGCGCAAGGCCAGCGCCTACGTCTCTTTTGCGCGCGAGAATCCCTGCCTTTTCCAGTTGATGTTCCGCGGCGAACGGCTCGACCACGACAGGCCCGCCCTGCGCGAGGCCTCGGAAGCCGCTTTCCGGAAACTCGCCGGCATCGTTGCTGCGCGCCGTCATGAAGATGTCGTGCCCGACCATCTGACGCTGGAGCAGGCGGCCGATATCGCGCGAATCTGGTCGCTGGTTCACGGCTTCGCGATGCTCTATCTGGATGGCCGGCTCTCGCCGATCATGGATGGTCTGCCGCCCGGCACCACCGAAGAGTCGCTGCTGGCGGCGATGCTGACGCCGGACCATCGGCCGATTTAACTTCAAACCTCAAGCTGCTGAAATTTTGAGCCGGTTGCCCGAGTACGGTGCCGGCGAGTGCGCGCCGTCATCCTGAAAATGCTGCGGAATGCGGCCGGCACGATCTGGAACCCATTTTGCAAGGGTGTGTTGTCACACATGTCGCCGTTGGTCGCGTCAGGCGTGTGGATCGTTCATGGGCTTGAGACGAAAATCATGTCATGATGTGCGGAATCGCATTAGAAACACCGCCAGCGCGCTTTGTGTTCTCGTCCCGTCGTTCCTCGTTAGTTGCAGTGAGCCATGCCCGAAATATCCTCGAACAAGCCTTATCGCATTGGCCGCTCCAAGACCGGCCTCGGTCTCTTCGCCATCGAGAAGATCAAGAAGGGCACCAAGATCATCCGCTACTTCGGGCCGATGCTTGATTCGAAGAACAAGAAGCACGACGATATCGACAACAAGTATCTGTTCGAAATCAACAATCGCTGGACCATCGATGGTTCGGTGCGCAAGAACATTGCCCGCTACATCAATCATGCCTGCCGCCCGAACGCCGAGTCCGACGTCAATTCGCGCAAGCGCAAGGTCGTTATCCGCGCCATCAAGACCATCCAGCCGGGCGAGGAAATCAACTACGATTACGGCACCGACTACTTCAAGATTTTCCTGAAACCCATCGGCTGCAAGTGCGACCACTGCGAGAACAAGCGTGCGAAGAAGCGCGCCGAGGCTCGCGCCGAGAAACTGCGGCTGAAGCTGAAGGCCGAGAAGAAAGCCGCCAAAAAGGCGCTCAAGGACGGCAAGAAAGCCGACAAGTCCTTGAAAAAGGTCGTCAAGGCCGCGAAGTCCAAGGTCGCGCCGAAGCGCAAGACCGTGCTCGGCGGGGCCAAAGCCAATCCGCATGCGCGCGGCACCGGCAAGCCGACCAAGACCAAGTCGGCGCGGACCAGGCCGCTCTCACGGCTTGTCCAGGCGCAAAGCCCGGATCGTGCGAACCGGGCTTCGTCGACCTGACGGTCCTGATGGCGGCGCGCGAGCGCCGCCCGGACATCCGGATTCTCAGAGACCTCTGAAAAGATTTCCTGCCAGCAGCAGGATGTAGCCGATGCCGAGCGTGGCGAAGGCGTGACCGCTGACGAGCGGGATCTTGACGCCGGCATAGGCGACGAGTGCGGCCAGCACGGCGAGAATGACCGAGATCAGAAAGATCGGAAGCGTCGGTGCGCTGAGATTCATGACAAGTCCCCCGGAGAGATGCTCCGCACGATTGCGGTGGAGGGACTCAAGCCTGCCGGGAGCGGTCCGGGCAAGGGGCGCGGCCACGCTCGCCTGTGGATGAATGTCGCGCCGGACCGACACCTGTCCGCCGCGGCAGGATCGCACAGCCGGTTTGTTATTCGGCGATAACGGCTTCCACGGCCTTGATGGTCTGCTGAATCGCCGCGATTTCCTGAATCAGGGCCTTCGAGATCGAAGGCGCTCCGGAACCCATCTGCATCACGAGTTCGCGGCGGCGTTCGCGCAGCAGGACAAGCGGCAGGCGGTGATCGAACGTGTCTTCGTTTGTCATTCCAAATTCCGCTTCGATAACCGACATGTTCGGCTCCCATAAACGATAGAGATCAAAGCTAGCCCATTTGAATTAAATGGCCGGAACGGAGATCGCTAAACTTGGATCGAATCTGACAACGTTTGGCTGCGCGAAAATGCCGGGCGGACGGGATGTCCGGCCCGGCATTTGTTTCGGAATGATGACGCTCAGCGTGCGGTCACGGCGCCTTCACTCTTGCGCAGTCCGATGAACTCCAGTTCCGCGAACACGCCGACCGCAATCGCCTGCATCACGATGAACGCCTGCCCAAGGAGATTGGGCGAGAGCCAGCCGCTGGCGAGCAGCGCAATGCTGTCGATGGTCCAGATCGCGTTGATCACGATCACCGCCCATACTGCGGCCTTCGACATCATGTCGCGCGAGGCGAGGTAGCCGACGCCCAGGGTAAACACCACCAGCACGAGGCCGGTGTTGCGCAGGAACGCCTCCGGCAGATTCAGCAGCGAGGCAAAGAAGCCGGCGCCGAACACCAGCATCAGCGCGGCGGCTCCGCTGAAGATCGCATCGACCTGAAGCGCGCGGCGAAGGAAGGGGGATGCATTGATCATGTCAGTTCTCCTTGAGGGTTGGTGGGTGGTCGGGTCAGAGCTTGCGGCTGCGGCGACGGGCGAGGGCCTGACGCAGCAGGGTGAACGGGCAGAGCGTCTTGAGCGCGCGATCCTCGGCGGCCTGCACATGCGCGAACACGAATGCACCGGCGTCGTGCAGCAGCGGCTCGGGCATGTTGAGCGAACGCGCCGCCATCCGGGTGCCGAGCTTGAGGGCCCAGTTGAAGGCCTCGGCGGGCAGGCTGGTGATGGCGGTGCGGTTGGATCGGGAAGTCGAGGTCATCGGTCATCTCCTGTGATGCGGACGATGATCCGGCCGCGGGACCAAATCGATTACCTTGCAGGTAACGGGTGTGCGGATTTTGGAAGTGATTGGGTCGCGTTCATGACGAGCGTGCGGATTCTACGCGTCGGGCTGTGGTGCGATGAATGGTTAACAGCGATGAACCCGTTACACGGAATCGCTGCGTCAGCCTTAGTGGCGGTTTAATCCGAGGTCTGTAATCAACAAGGCGGAAACGACTGCTTGTGAGATCGTCGATGTTCAGAACCGTATCCGGGATCACCCTGATCGTCTTCGCCGGACTTTTGTTCCTTCAATCAATTCCCATATACGGCCTTCTCCTGATGGTTATAGGAATGCCGTTTCTGCTCGGCTTTTTGGTGAATGTATTTCTCCTCGCACTGGCCATCGAGGGATTTGTCGGGCGTATTCCGCGCGTTTTTATCGCGGTCCCGTTCATCGCATATGGCACCTATTATTCGCTCTATATTCTGCAGGGAATTGATATTGCCAGGACATCTGCTGCATTGCGGAGTTCCAATTCAGGAAAAATTCTGGACTTTGACGCGGATGCCTATTCGCTGGTGACGCCATCGGCGTCAGCGCTCGTTCGCACATACGCGATTGCGGTGGCTTATGAGACCAATGTCAATTTTCAGCCGGAGCAGCATCTTTCGTTTCGGCTGATCCGCCGCGACCAATGCAAGCTGGGACAGGATAGTCTGCACCGGATTCAAGTATCTGGTGCGGGTTTTGGAGGGCGCACGTTCGATCAGGCTTGCGTTCTGAGTTATCCGGAATCGCCGCTGCATAAAGTGATCTCCGTGGAGAAGATCGGAGATAAAGAATTCTGGAAGCGTAAGGCAGGGATTGCCGAACAAGTCCATCAGGTGCTGATCGATGGAAAAATCGTCGGCATCTACAAGACTGCATCGGTCTGGCGTTTACCGCTCGTTCCGATCCCGGCCATCGGATGTTTTCTGAGCGACAGACCTCGGAAAGCAGGATGCAGTGCTGATTTTGACAGAACGCATGTGGCGCTGGACACCGTTCCTAACGGAATAGACCGGGAGCGCTTCAATAGCCCTGAAAGTGTCATGCTTGGAATCCCGAAATACACCGCCCAGGACTTTGCCGATTTTCGCGGTTACTCTCAAAACGAAGCGCTTCTCGCCCGGCTGGCGGATGAACCCAGACGAGTAGACGACCAGATGTTTGCCTTGTTGGAAGAGCTTGTTCAGGGCGGTTATCCGAAAGTGCCCATGCAGATCGGGTTCGCCGTGGCGAAATATCCTGCACGCCTGGCGCCGCTTGCCGAGGCGATGGCGAGCCGCTTTATCGAGTTGAGCAATCTCCTGCCAGCGCGAAGTGGTGGGCAGGAGTACTACTCTAGCTATTATGAGGGACTTGCGAGGGCGCTTATAGCGCTGCCCGACGAAGCCTTTAAGAAAACCGCTCCGCCGCTGTTTGCCTACTTTGTCGAAGGGATGTCGTCCGATAATCCAATGGCCTCTGATTTGCAGAAGTTCTCTGACCTCACGTCGCGCATACAACATGCATCCAGCCCGCAGACGCCTGATTTTTATGAGGCGGATTTTTTTGCTGCCCGCGGCTACAGGCAGGTGCTTCCTACGCTTGCGATTTGCCGGATAGGGCGCGCCCGCCCCGCCGTGATTGCTGAGATGAAAGAGCGAATGTTGCGTGAAAGTGAGAATCCCTCATTGAATGATGACAACAAGACGGCGCTTGTTGTTACGCTTTTAAAGCTGGGTGAGGGAGCGTTCGTCCACGACAATAAATTGCGCCTTACGACCAACGCTGAAGCGGATTTTGAAGGCTGGCTTGATTCTGTTCTGGCCGGCAAGGGAACGACGGACGTCGGCCCCAACAACTGCATGTCAAAAAGCTGGAATGGGCGACGTGCGACAAAGCCTTCGCTGCGCTGGGCGAATGGCGTTTGGTATGTAGACCGCAATCAGCCGTAGTTTCCACGTCGCTATGCGCCAAAATCGATTACCTTGCAGGTAATGGAACGTGCGAAATCTGCATGGTAGGTTTTCCACCATGATGAACCCGCAGTCTTCGGCGCGCCGCGCCGTCAAACCGTCCGCCAAGTCTTCAGCGAAGACTCGGCCCAATCATTTCGGCGAACACCTGCGCGAGTGGCGGCAGCGCCGCCATCTCAGCCAGCTTGATCTTGCAGGTCACGCCGAGATTTCCGCGCGGCATTTGAGTTTCGTCGAGACCGGCCGCGCCGCGCCGTCACGCGACATGGTGCTGCGCCTCGCCGAGCGGCTCGACGTGCCGCTGCGCGAGCGCAACGTGCTTCTGGTCGCGGCGGGATTTGCACCGGCGTTTCCCACGCGCTCGCTCGACGATCCGGCGCTCGCCGCCGCGCGTCAGGCGATGGAGCTTGTGCTGAAGGCGCATGAGCCGTATCCGGCGCTGGCCGTCGACCGGCACTGGAATCTGGTGTCGGCCAACGCGATGATCGCGCCGTTCCTCGCGGGCGTCGCGCCATCATTGCTGGAGCCGCCAATCAACGTCATGCGCCTCAGTTTCCATCCGCAGGGTCTTGCGCCGCTCACGGTTAATCTTGCGGAATGGTGCGGACATTTGCTGGAGCGGCTGCATCGCCAGTGCGAAGCTACCGCCGATCCGGTGCTCGTCGCGCTCTATGATGAACTGAAAACCTATCCGATCCCGGCGCGGGGCGGAGTGCGCACGAGTCTCGCCGATTCCGTCGCGATCCCTTTTCAGATGCGGTTCGGCAATGAGGTGCTGAGCTTCATCTCCACCACCATGATCTTCGGCACGCCGGTGGACGTCACGCTGTCGGAACTGGCGCTCGAAACCTTCTTTCCGGCGGATGAGAAGACCGCTGCGTTCATGAGGGCAATGCAGCCGCGGTGATTGCAGGTTCTCTCGTTCATCGCCTACAAGCGGAAAATAACGCCTGGACCGATGGACATCATGATAAGCCCCGCTGACGCTGTTGAAACCTACATTCTCGCCAAGGACGGCAACCGGCCGTTTCTGATGCAGCGCGCATTCGCCGCGAATGCCGAGCTTGAAATGGTGGTGAAGACCGACGCCATCTCGTTTCCGAGCACGGCGAAGGGCGTGAAGGCCATCGCGGACGTGCTGGTCCATCGTTTCGGCATCGACTACGAAAACGTCTATACGGTTTGCCTCTCGCGTCCGTCGGACGCCGATCGCCGCCAGTTTTCGTGTCACTGGCTGGTCGGAATGTCCGCCAAGAGCGACGGTCAGGTGCGGGTCGGAGCCGGGCGCTACGACTGGACGTTCGGTTCGGATGGGCTGGTGGAAAAGCTCGTCATCACCATCGACGTGATGAACATGTTTCCGGCGACCGAACTCGCGGGGACAATGAACTGGCTGTCTCGTTTGCCATATCCCTGGTGCACGCCCGGCGACGTTCTCGACGGCATGCCGAAGGCAGAGGGATTTGCCGCGATCGAAGCCTATGTGAAGCAGGCTAGGGCGATCCCGCACGCGCGGTAACGGCCGTTGCGTCCTTGTCTCGTGGCCTCAATGGCTTATCTTCCAGGCACAATATGCAGAGGAACAGCCCCGAGGATTCATCATGAGCACTTTGAAGCCGTTGAAGATCGATATCGTGTCCGACGTGGTGTGCCCGTGGTGTTACATCGGCAAGAAGCGCATTGAAGATGCGCTGGCGCTGGTGCCGGATGTTCCGGTCGAGGTGAACTGGCGGCCGTTCTTCCTCAATCCGTGGGTGCCGCGAGAAGGCATCTCGCGCGATGAGTATCTCACCGCGAAGTTCGGTTCTCCCGAGGCCTACAAGGGCATCGCGGGCCGCGTGGTCGCGGCGGCTGCGGACGAAGGTCTCGAATACAATTCGGACCGCGTGAAGCGCCAGCCCAACACCATCGATTCCCATCGTCTGATCCATTGGGCCGCTGCGGAGGGCAAGGCGGCGCAAATGAAGCAGCGCCTGATGGAGCTTTATTTCCGCGATGGCGGCGATCTGACGGATACCGATGTGTTGGTGCAGGCGGCAGCCGATGTCGGTCTGGATGCGGACAGCGTGCGCAGGCGCCTCGCCACTGACGAGGACGTGGATCGCATTTCAGGGCAGGCGCAAGAGGCCTCCGAGAAAGGCATCTCCGGCGTGCCGACATTCGTGTTCGCGCAGAAATACGCGGTCTCCGGCGCGCAGCCGGCGGACCAACTCGCCCGCGCGATCCGGCAGATATCGGCGGAAATCAATCAGGCGGCGTGAGCGTTCTCTAGCGTAGATATTTTCAACACGTCATTCCGGGATGCGCCCTTGGGCGCAGGCCCGGAATCCAGTTCTACTTCTCGGCAATGGATTCCGGGCTCGCAAGCTGCGCTTGCGCCCCGGAATGACGAGACATCTGTTTAAGCCGCCGTCGCCACAGCCGGCGCGGGCAGTCGCGACGGCAAACACGCCACTGCAACGAAGATGACTGCCGCTGCGCTTGCCATCAGGCGAAACAGCGTGTCGAAGCCGTAGTTGCCGTAAACGAATGAAATTATCGGCAGCGCCAGCGCGAGCGCGGTGAAGCTGACGACATAGCGCACGCCGTAGACCCGCGCACGGGCCTCGCCGCTCGCCATCTTGCCGATCATGAAATCGTTGATCGGAATCTGTCCGAACGCGCCGAGCATGAAGCCGAATGCAGCCGCCAGCGCCCAGCCTTCACGCAAGCCCGGCATCGCCGCGAAGAACACGATCTGGATCGCGGCGACGATCATGAAAACCGTGCGCGGACCGAGCCTGTCGAGCAGGCTGCCGACAACGAGCTGCGCCATTGAAGCCACCGCGAAAACGATGAACGTAAACGCGCCGACCATGGTGGCGATGTCGCCCTTGGCCGCCGTCACACCGCTCGCCGACAGCCATTGCGTCATCTCGGTCGCGATGCCTTGCAGCCGTTCGTCGAAGATCTTCGGCAGCGCGAAGGTGGTCGACTGAAACACGAGACTGGAGACCGCCGTGGTGAGGAACACGATCGCGGAGATGCGCAGCAGCAGCGCCTTCATGTCGGCGGATTGGACGGGTGCGGCGGCAGCGGTTGCCGGAGCCTTCTGGTGCGCGGTGGAAACCTCGTTCCACTGATGGACGGCGTAAAGCACGCCGATAACGATGGAAAAGATGCCCGGCACCACGAAGGCCATGCGCCATCCGCCGTGATCGATGAAATAGCCGGTGATCAGTGCGGCGCTGGCAACCCCGAGATTGCCCCACACGCCGTTCACGGCGAGGCGCATGCCGGTGTTCTTCCACTTTTGCGTGACGATGGCGAGGCCGACCGGATGATAGATAGCGGCGAACACGCCGACGATGAACAGGCCGATTCCGACCTGCAAGGGCGTCTGTGCGAATGCAGTGGCGATCGATGAGATGCCGATGCCGATGAAGAAGACAACGATCATGCCTTCGCGGCTCCACTTGTCCGCGAGCCAGCCTGCGGGCAGCGAGAACAGCCCGAACGCGAAGAAGCCCGGCGTCGCGTATTTCAGAAGTTCGCTGTAGCTCAGGCCCCATTCGCGCGAGAGCGCCAGTGCAGCGACCGTCGCGAAGATCAGCGTGAACAGATGGTCCAGATAATGGCCGATGTTCAGGAACAGAAAGTGGATGCGGTCGCGGTTCATGGGAGCCTCGAAAAAGCGATTCTGATGCAAAAACTAGCCTTGGCACGATGGCGCTGTCATGCCAAAAATCATCGAAGATCTGCCACTACTCCCTCTCCCCACAAGCGGGGAGAGGGTCGGGGTGAGGGGCACTTGAAAGTTGAAGCTGACCGCCGCCCCTCACCCGGATCGCAACAGCGATCCGACCTCTCCCCGTAAGAACGGGGAGAGGTAAGTTCACGCTACCTCTTCTTCTGGTGTCGTCTCATGTCCAAGTCACGCCGCAGCACCGATGCCAACGACTATCAGTTCGTGCCGCGTCCGCTTGCGGCCATGTCGAAGAGTTTCGACGACGGCTTCGAGATCGAGCCGCACCATCACGCGCGCGATCAACTCGTTTATGCGGTAACGGGCGTGATGCGCGTCCGCACGTCCACCGAGGCGTGGATCGTGCCGCCCGATCGCGCGGTCTATCTTCCCGCACGCACGGAGCATTCGATCAGCATCCACGGCCATGTCGAGATGCGCACGCTCTACATTGCGCGCGATGCCCATGACGATTTGCCGGCCGCGCCGACGGTGTTGGAAGTATCTCCGCTGCTGCGCGAACTGGTGCTGGCGCTGATCGAGGAGCCGGTGGTCTATGACGAGCAGGGGCGCGGCGGCGCGGTGGCGCTGCTGATCCTGAGCGAGATCGCCAAGGCGCGGCGATTGTCGCTTGTGATCCCGATGCCGCGCGATCCGCGCTTGCTGCGCGTCTGCAACGCGCTGCTGGCCGATCCGGCGAGCCGTCTCACGCTGGACAGTTGGGTCGATACCGCAGGCGCCTCGACGCGCACACTGGCGCGGCTGTTCGAGGCAGAGCTGGGATTGAGCTTCGCGGCGTGGCGTCAGCGCGTGCGCTTTCACAATGCGCTGGAGGCTATCGTCGCCGGCGAGCCGATTGCGCGCGTCGCCGAGCGCAACGGCTATCGCAGTTCGAGCGCGTTTGCGGCGGCGTTCCGCAAGGCGATGGGCCAGCCGCCGAGTTCGCTGCGGGGCGAGGGGAAGGCGTGAGCGATCAGCTCACGCCTTCTTCAAATAGTAATTCGCGTTCTTGCCGAGCGCGATGCGGCGGATAATGCGGCGCATGGTCTCCGATCCGCGCAGCGGTTCGATGATCGCAGCGGCAGTCCGGTACACGGCGAGTTTCGCAGCGTCGAGCGCGGGCTTCGTGCCAGGAGCCGCTTGCGGCAGGCCGAGGCCGCGCAGCATCGAGTTGAAGCGATGCAGGTCGTTCAGACGGCGCACTTCCTCGGTTTTCCAGGTGATCGCCATCGAGATCGAGTAGGAGCCCGCGGTCTTCACCCAGTGCGGCCACTGATAGGGAATGTAGCAGCCGTCGCCTGCGTCGAGATTGAATTCGATGCCGCGCGGCCGGAAGCTCTCATTGAAGGGCACGTTGCGGTGCTTGACGGTCGAATGCTCGACCTGCGCATCGTCGGCGATCTTGCCGTCGCGGTTGTCGTAAACCGCGAAGATCTTCTCGCCATGGATCTGCACGAAGAAGTTATCCTCGGCGTCCATGTGGAACGGCGTCGTCGAGTTCGGCGACGACACGAACAGGAAGCCCTCGATCTGCGAGAAACCCGCGTCCTCGATGCTCTTGAAGCCGCGCGCGCGAGCGACCGACGTCAGCGCGTCTTCGAGCAACTGGCGATACTCAGGCGTCTTCTCAATGCGCTTGAGCACCATCCATGCGCCGGCGGTCTGAATGCGGTTGACCACCTCGACCGGATCGAGATCGACGCTCTTCACCTTGTCCGGGTCCTGGCTGATCGCAGCGTCGCCGGAATTGTACTCGATCAGGTCGCGGGGCATGTCCGAGGCAAGCTGCGCGATGCGGGGCAGCGTCAGCAATGGATGACCCGAGAGCTTGTGACGGATCGCGAACGGCTTGAGCGGAAAATCCCGCTTCAGCGATTCATTGTCGGCAGTAATGACCGGCGAAATGCCTGAGGCGACGTTCATGAGCGTGTCTCCCGGAATTTTCTGATGAAATTAACAATGCGGCGCGCAGGCTCGCGAACGAGCGTACGCAAGGCGAGACCGAGCCGGATGGCCGGCACGAATGGATCGCGGCGACCCAGCGGGATCAGCACGTCGCCGATGGCAAGGCGTCCGCGCCAGATCGGATCGATCATCGGATGGCCGGGTATCGCGGTGGAATCCACCATCGCGATGGTGGGGTCGGCGCACATATGGCGCGTCAGTTCGAGCGTCAGCTGCACGCCCGGAGAACATTTGGCGAAGTTCTCGTCGACGCCGAGCTTGAAGTAGAAAGCGCGGTCGAGATGCCGCAGCACGATGGCGGAGGCGACCGGCGTTTCGCCGGCATGCAGTGTCACGATTTCGCAGTTGCCGCGCGCGGCGGCGTCATACACCGCGCGGCGGACGAAGGCGGCGTCGCCGTCGTTCTGCGCCAGCGCCGTTCCGCGCCTGGCTTTCCAGCCGCTGGCTTCGAGGGTCAGGAAAATTCCAAGGTCGCGTTTGATTTCGCTCGGCGCCGTCGCGATGGTGAAGATCACCTCGCCATGCTCGGCAAGGCGATTCCGCTGGCGGCGGAGTTCTTTCAGCTTTTTCGGGCCGAGCGCGTCGCGCAGCAGATCGTCGGCATTGCGCGTGGCGTCGAGGCTGGCCCGTGCATGGCTTTGCAGGATGCGCGGCTTCAAACCGTTGCTTGCGAGGGCGCGGGTGAACGCCATCATCGCTGCGCCGTCGAGTGGAATGTCGCGCAGGATCAGCGCATGCGCGCCGGCGTTGCGCGCCTGCTGCATCAGGTCGGCTGCGGCCTCATCTGCCTGGTCGCGGTCGAGCAGCGGGGTCGCCAGCGTTCCGTAAGGATCGGCGCTCACAAGCGCGGGCAGCGGAAGGTTGTAGGCGCGCCATGCGGAAATCACCGGCAACAGGCCGATCAGGCGCGGCGTGTCATTGGCCAGGACCGCATCGGCGCTGGCTGCGAGGGCGCTGACGTTGGTGCGCCCCTGCGCGGAGGCATTCACCGCCAGTTCCCATTCGGGCAGATAGTAGCCGTTGGGCTCGATGGCGTTGCTGCTCAGCCGCCGCCAGCGTTCGGCTGAAATCGTATCGAGCAGCGCAAGCGCGGCCGATGCTCCGGCCGCAGAACGGCCGCTCTCGTCCGCATGATCGCGGGCGAAGCCCACCGCGCGGCGCGCGGCAGCGGCTTGTGCTGCATCGGCAATCTCGGCCACGTCCCAGTCCCTGTTCACGCGTTTTTTTTAAGCGCGCAGCTTTTCGTGCGTCGCGCAGTTTTGTTGTGCGTCCCTGGTCTTCGACGCTATGCGCGAAAACTCAAAATCGGATGTGGGGTTCGGGTTAAATGCGCGGTGCTTTTTTCATCGCCTGTTAACGATGCCGCGGCGCGTGGATGATGGCGCGATCATGCTGGCGGTATCATCCGGTCGCAAAAGGGCAGTACGCTTAAAGAACTTTAAGCAATTGCCCGTAATGTAGAAATATTATGACACTACCGGCGTCCGGTTTTCGCGGCGCCGGCCGTTTAAGACGACAGTTTTTGTAAACCGAAATTCTGGAAAGCCATTTTCACAAGCAGCCTCTGAAGGAGGTCGCAATGAGCAAGGAACTTCGTAAGAGCCAGCGCATCGATTTCGAGCGTGGTTTCGATGTTCAGATCATGGGAATAGACGGCACCTGGCGCCGCCCGTGCAAGATGCTGGACGTTTCCGAAGGCGGCGCCTTGCTGAGAGTTGAAGGCTCCGTCGGGAATCTGGACCTGAAGGAATTCTTCCTGCTGCTGTCCTCGACGGGGCTCGCTTACAGGAGATGCAAGATGGTGCGCGTCAATGGCGACCAGATTGGCGTGATCTTCCTGAAACTCGATACCACCAAGAAAAGAACCGCATCGCCGGCAGCAAGACGGGCGCCGGCGGAAGGGGTGGCCTGACCGTCATCTGCAAAACCAGTCACGGATGTTCTCATGCCTCAAGAGCGCCGCTTTAACCGCGTCAAGCCGTCGGGAAGTCTTTCCCGATCGGCCAAGATCATCGTCGATCCGAAATCTCCGGTGATCGGCTGCAATGTCGTGGACTATTCAGCGGGCGGGGCATGTATCGAGGTCGCGCCTCGCATGTCGCTGCCGCAACGATTTGAATTGCTTTACGCCGGCTCCAAAAAGAAATGCCGCGTCGTATGGGTGAGGGGCCCGCGGCTCGGGGTTTCGTTCTAGTTGTCTTTTGTTTTGCGGCGGATGCGTTCAGTCGAACGCGATGCCGAAGCGTTTGCCGTTGCTCCAGACCACACGGCACCGGGCGAGAAAGTCATCCGCCTTGATCGCGAGTCTGAACGTCGGCGGAATGACCGCCGCGTTGGCGACATCCAGCGCCGCGCCGCCGCCCGAGATGTTGCGCACGGTGCAATCGATTCCCGCGCCACCGAACGTGATGACGCCGCCCTTGAAGACGCGGCGGCGCGCTTCCGACCGCCTTTCCGCCAGTGGTACTTCTGTCATGGCTGCGAACCTCTGGATCATGGCCGCAGACTAGTTATGGCCGGTTGCCAGCCCTTAAACCGATGCCCCTCGCTGGGCGCGGCCGCATTCAGGATTGATTCACGACATTGGCCGCGGCGGACAGGGCCGGGCTGTACGAACCGATAAAATGGCCGTGAAACCCGCTAATTCCGGCCGTTGTCGTGCGCTCGCCCCGTCTTGGCCATCGTTTCCCGGTGGGGTAGAACGGTGCACGGTTGCCGACGGGCGGCGGTGAACAATTTCAAGAATTTGACTGATCGGGAGAGTTTCGATGCGGGTGTTTCGGGTGGCGATGCTGATCGGGTTGACCATGGTTCCGGTCTCTGTGCCGGCGTTTGCCCAGTTCACTCCCGGCTTCAAACTGAATGAGGGCAAGGAACTCACCGAGGACGAAAAGGCGCGGAACAAGGCCAATGAGGATGCGGCCAAGGCCGCCCGTTCCAAGATCCCTGACGCCAAGCCGAGCAGCGATCCATGGGCCTCGGTCCGCACCGAGCCAGCGGCCAAGCCGGCGAAATCGAAATCGACCGCGACGAAGTGATGCCGCCGCGCGGCCGGCTATTTCGGAATTTTCGGTTCTGCTGAAAGCCAGTTGCTCAGGTTGACGGCGACGTCGAGCTGACTGGCCTTTCTCAAAAGATCATCGCGCTTCTGGCAGGGCGGCATCGCGCTCGCCTTGTTTCGCGTGTCGTCTGCGATCTTCTGCCACTTCTCTTCGATCGAAATTGGGTTGGTCCGGGCCATGGATGGCGCTCTCCTGTTCGTCAGGGGTGAGCAGGGCGGCGGGCTTATCGAACCCGCCGGTGTCCGTAGACCCGTTCAACCACCGGTTGGTCGAAACGATCCCATGGGGAAGACTACCAGGCCGCGACATATTTTTGCATCGCGGTGGAACGAAAACCGCGCGTCATTTGTCTTGCTCAGATATGTCGAGCGGGGACGATGTTCAGCCTCATCCGGTTCATCCAGGGATGGCTATGGCCAGCGGCGGAGGAGGCTCCGGCCCCGGCGCAGGATTCGACCAGCATGGCCGATCTGGTCCGGCTGCTCGAAACGGACGCCGAGCCGTCCGCTCCGCCAGACACGCCGACGACAGACGCCGCCGATGGTTCCGGCGTGTGAGGTGTATGCGAAGGGCCTTACTTCCCTTCAGGCGGCCGCACGGCGTGCAGAAGCTTGTCCACCTTCGGCGATGTCAGGGGGTCGGTGTCGCAAGTTTCGCACACGTACTGTTTGCGCTTGTTCCTGAAGACCATAGTCATCCGTTGCCCGCATACGGGACAAACAGAAGGATCGGAGGAGGTCATAGGTCGCTCCGCAGAGACCTGGCGGGAGCACAACACTCTCAGTCACCGGTGATGCCACGGACGGGACGGTGATCGGGCAAGCCTAGCGGGTTCCGGTTTTCGCTGCACGAAAAATTTTTCAGAACGTGTCTACCTCGTTCGAGGGAGGCAGAGGCTATGCCAGAACTCGCAAAGGGGCGAAGCGAGTTGCAGAGGATTTTAACAAAGAGGCCGCCCTTGAGGCGGCCGCGTGCTTGGACGTTCTCGCAACGGATCTAGTGAACGGACGCAGGTTCCTGCTCTGCGAGTTTTAGTTCGTCGGCGCGCTCCCGGCGCTCCTTGGCCAGAAACTCTTTCTCGCGTTTTTCAAACGCCTCCAGCTCCTTGTGAACCATTTGCATGAACTGATCGTTCGCCGATTTAGCGATCTGGGTAGGACTCATCGTCGGCACTCCTGTCAAGAAACTGTCACAGGAGAAAGCATAGCCGTGGCAAAAGTTCGGCTCCATTTATCACTTCGGGTTACAGCCGGGCGATGCTTTGCGACGCCTTCGGTCCGATCGTCGCGACGGCATGACTGTGATCGTCCTCACATACGCAGCAGGAGATTCATGATCTGAAGAGGGATCGGCTTTCGAGCCGTTCTGAACCTCAGCGGTGCTCATACCGCTGTGGTGCCCCAGTTGGGCGTTCCCCCTCCCTGGACTTAGCCGCCGCTTCCTTGATTGGAGGCGGCGGTTTTTCGGCGGCGTTGCAGCCACTAGGGATTAAAACAGGCCGGTGCCCACGAATGAAGGAAGCCGCCCCTTCAACCGCTCGTTCGGTCCCGGTCCCGCTGCAGTTGATAAACAAAGACCATCACGCCGTTCACAACGAAAACACCGAAGAAAACGACGGCCGCGTATTCGGCGGGAACCTGAAAAAACGCCATAACGATGAGTATGGCTCCTGCCCATGCGGCATTGATCATGACTCGCTTGAACAGCGCTCCACGGGTCGGGACACCAGCGAACCAGTCGCTCAGGAAGTACCACAGACTCATACGGCCCTCATTGCGGCAAGCTACAACCGGATGTAGCCGGTTCGCCATGAGTCTATGGAGAACGGTTAAGGGTGCGTGAAGCGGCCCCGGAACTTTGAAGGGGCTTTTTCATTGTACTTGCTCTTTCGCAGCCCATTTGTGCGCCCAATCGAAGTCTTGAGGCGGCACAATGCGAAACGTCTGCTGAGGGCTTCCATATGATCCGTCAAATGGCAGGCGTAGTGCCTCAAAGTAGTAGTGCTGCTCTTCACCACCTTGTCCAATGACAACCAAGCGCAAACGATTTAACGCCGTAACGGGATTATTCTCTTTCGGGTCACCCCAATAGTATTCGCTTTTGTAGAAATTCAGCGGGCCCTTCAAGACCAAGGGCATGCTGAACGACTTGCTCTTAACTGCGTCACGCACCTCGCCGATATACGTTCGTGAGGGACCTGGCTGTGTAGAGAAAGATTGCGGACTCAGCACATCGACGTAAATGCGGATTCGGTCGGTCGTCAGCGCAACCACAGCGGAGAGAATGAGTGGGCTCTCGGTATCAAATCCAAAATCATTGACGTGGACGAATTCAGGCCGAGGCTTCTCCGGTTGCGTATTTCCCGGCAACGGTCCACGGTTCGCATTGCCGCCGTTTGTAGGGCCCCGGATCAATTGCAGAAACAGTGCACCCGCCAAGACTATAGCAGCCGTTAGAGCGATGATTTGCAGTGGGTCCACTTTTGGCTTTCCGAGTCGGCGCGGGCGAACCACGTACTCATAAAGCAGGTAAGTCGCCGCTCCAACAAACAGGGCGATTCCCAACCAGAACAGAGACTCCCAAATCCAAGTAGGTGCTTTCGGAAATACCTGCGGTCCTGCCATGGTGGTTATGCCCCCGCCAAGGCCGCCAACAAGGCCAACCCCTCCAGCGACGAGCCCGTTTCGAATCTCGGAATTATGGGCTACCGACCCCATGCGCACGTCTCCAATACCTAAGTCGACTCTAGGGCTAGTCAGGGCGGGCGGACATCTCCAACGATTCATGGCTACATGTCCTTAGGGGATACACTTTCCACCACCCGCAAAAGAACATATTGCGAACTTAGAACAAATAGGGTACATTCTGTTCCATCGGATCGATCCTGATTCCGGTCCGCCGCGAGGGCGACAGGCCAGCCAGCCTGTTTGTCCGGCTGGCGAATCCCGTTCATAAGGAGCACCACTATGGCCCCCGCCGCCCTGCGTATCGTTGAAGGATCGTCCATGGACAAGACCAAGGCTCTGTCGGCCGCGCTCTCCCAGATCGAGCGCCAGTTCGGCAAGGGCTCCGTCATGAAGCTCGGCAAGAACGACCGCTCCATGGATATCGAGACGATTTCCTCGGGCTCGCTGGGGCTGGACATCGCGCTGGGCATCGGTGGCTTGCCCAAGGGGCGGGTGATCGAGATTTACGGGCCGGAATCCTCCGGCAAGACAACGCTGGCGCTGCACTGCGTGGCTGAGGCCCAGAAGAAGGGCGGCATCTGCGCCTTCATCGATGCCGAACACGCGCTCGACCCGGTCTATGCCCGCAAGCTCGGCGTCAATGTCGATGAACTTCTGATTTCGCAGCCCGACCACGGCGAGCAGGCGCTGGAAATCGCCGACACGCTGGTGCGTTCCGGCGCGGTCGATGTGCTGATCGTGGACTCGGTGGCAGCACTCGTGCCGCGCGCCGAACTCGAAGGCGAGATGGGCGATAGCCTTCCGGGTCTGCAGGCGCGGCTGATGAGCCAGGCGCTGCGCAAGCTGACCGCTTCGATCAACAAGTCCCACACCATGGTGATCTTCATCAACCAGATCCGCATGAAGATCGGTGTGATGTACGGCTCGCCGGAAACCACCACCGGCGGCAATGCGCTGAAGTTCTACGCGTCCGTGCGCCTCGACATCCGCCGCATCGGCCAGATCAAGGAGCGCGACGAAGTCGTCGGCAACTCGACCCGCGTCAAGGTGGTGAAGAACAAGCTGGCGCCGCCGTTCAAGCAGGTCGAATTCGACATCATGTACGGCGAGGGCGTCTCGAAGATGGGCGAAATTCTCGATCTCGGCGTCAAGGCCGGCATTGTCGAGAAGTCCGGCGCCTGGTTCTCCTATGACAGCCAGCGCCTCGGTCAGGGCCGCGAAAACTCCAAGGCGTTCCTGAAGGCGAACCCCGAAATCACCGCGAAGATCGAAGCCTCGATCCGGCAGAATTCCGGCCTGATCGCCGAACAGATTCTCGCAGGCTCCCCGGAGCGCGATGCCGACGGCGAGGAGCCGACGGACGACTAACGGAGCGTTTTCGAGCGAAGTGGATACCGGTTCGCGTGAAGAAAACGCGACCACTTAAAAATGCATTTTCCGGCCCGGGCTTCACGGTCCGGGTTCAGGTGCGATCCGAAAAGACGGGAATCCTTTTCGGGCATCCATCGCACCTTCGGAAAGCAAACGGGCGTTGTGGATGTTGAGTTGCCGACATCCCCAGCGCCCGATTTGTTTTTGGTGACATCGGATGTCATGGCCGGGCTTGTCCCGGCCATCCCGATGAGGGGAGCACAAAATCCAATTTATCGGGATCACCGGGACAAGCCCGGTGATGACAATTATTGCTGCGTGCCGACCGATACTCGGTTTCGCTACTCCGCCGCCTGCGCGTAGTCGGCGACCGGCGGGCATGAGCAGACCAGATTGCGGTCGCCATGGACGTTGTCGACGCGTCCCACGGGCGACCAGTACTTGTCGCTGCGCGAGGTGCCGGCCGGGAAACAGCCTTCCGCGCGCGAATACGGCCGCTGCCAGTGATCCTCGGCGATGTCGTGCACCGTATGCGGCGCATGGCGCAGCGGCGACGCCTCGATCGGCCATCGTCCGGCCTCGACGTCGGCGATCTCGCGGCGGATCGCGATCATGGCGTCGCAGAAGCGATCCAGCTCCGCCTTGGATTCGGATTCCGTCGGTTCGATCATCAGCGTGCCTGGCACCGGGAAGCTCATGGTCGGGGCATGGAAGCCGTAGTCGATCAGGCGCTTGGCGATGTCGTCCACGGTGACTCCCGATCCCGCCTTGAGCCCGCGCGGATCGACGATGCATTCGTGCGCGACGCGGCCGTTATGGTTGCGATAGAGCACCGGGAAGTGCGGATCGAGCCGCTTGGCGATGTAGTTCGCGTTCAGGATCGCGACTTCCGTGGCGCGGGTCAGGCCTTCGCCGCCCATCATCAGGATGTAGATGTAGGAGATGACGAGGATCGACGCGGAGCCGTAGGGCGCCGCCGACACCGCTTCGACCGCAACCTTGCCGCCGGACTCGTGGCCCGGCAGGAACGGCGCGAGGTGCTTCTTTACGCCGATCGGGCCCATGCCTGGGCCGCCGCCGCCATGCGGAATGCAGAAGGTTTTATGCAGGTTGAGATGGCTGACGTCGGCGCCATAGTCGCCAGGCCGTGCGAGTCCGACCTGCGCGTTGAGGTTCGCGCCGTCGAGATAGACCTGTCCGCCGTGAGCGTGGACGATGTCGCAGATCTCGCGGATGTGCTCCTCGAACACGCCGTGGGTCGAGGGATAGGTGATCATCACCGCCGCGAGATCGTTCGCGTGCTGCGCAGCTTTCTTGCGCAGGTCTTCGACGTCGACGTCGCCGCGCGCGTCGCAGGCGACCACCACGACGTCCATGCCGACCATGCTGGCGGAGGCCGGATTGGTGCCATGAGCCGATGAGGGAATGAGACACACCTTGCGGTGCGGCTCGTTGCGCGAGGCGTGATAGGCACGGATCGCGAGCAACCCGGCATATTCGCCCTGCGCACCGGAGTTCGGTTGCAACGACACGGCGTCATAGCCGGTGATGTCCGCGAGCCACTTCTCAAGCGTGGCGAACATGGCGTGATAGCCGGCGGCCTGTTCTTTCGGCGCGAACGGATGCAACCCGCCGAATTCAGGCCAGGTTACCGGGATCATCTCGGTGGTGGCGTTCAGCTTCATGGTGCAGGAGCCGAGCGGGATCATGGCGCGGTCGAGCGCGAGATCGCGGTCGGACAGCTTGCGCATGTAGCGCAGCAGTTCGGTTTCCGAGCGGTGCTCGTGGAACACCGGATGGGTCAGGAACTTGCTGGTGCGTGCGAGGGCGGACGGCAGCGCGTCGCGCGCTTCCTTCTCGATGTCGGCATAGACAAGATTGCCGCCGAAGGTGCGCCACACGCTTTCGACGATCGCGGGCGTCGTGGTCTCATCCAGCGCAATGCTGACGGTGGTCTCGTTGAGCCGCAGATTGATGCTCTCATGGGCAGCATGCGAGATGATGGCTTGCCGCTGACCATTGATGGCCACTGTGACCGTGTCGAAATAGGCGTCGTTCATCGGCGCGAAGCCGAGCTTGCGCAATCCCGTCGCCAGCACGGCGGTACGCCGGTGCACGGTGCGCGCGATGTGGGTCAGTCCTTCGGGCCCGTGATAGACCGCGTACATCGACGCGATCACCGCAAGCAGCACCTGCGCGGTACAGATATTGGAGGTCGCCTTCTCGCGGCGGATGTGCTGCTCGCGCGTTTGCAGTGCGAGGCGATAGGCGGGTGCGCCGCGCGAATCCACCGACAGGCCGACGATGCGGCCGGGCAGGGAGCGCTTCAGCGCATCTTTCACCGCCATGTAGGCGGCGTGCGGTCCGCCGTAACCCATCGGCACGCCGAAGCGCTGCGTCGAACCAATGGCAATGTCCGCGCCGAGATCGCCCGGCGAGGCGACCAGTGTCAGCGCCAGTGGATCGGCGGCAACGACGGCGATCGCGCCTTTCGCTTTCAGTGCCGTAATCGCCGCGCGCGGATCGAACAGTCCTCCATGCGTGCCGGGATACTGGAACAGCGCGCCGAACACGTCGGCCTTGTCGAGATCGCGCGCGGGGTCGCCGACGATCAGCGACCAGCCGGGCGGCTCGGCGCGGGTGCGCAGCACCGCCAGCGTCTGCGGATGCACCTCATGATCGACAAAGAACGCCTTGGTCTTCACCGACGACGAACGCTCGGCGAGCGCCATCGCTTCCGCCGCCGCGGTGCCTTCATCCAGCAGCGACGCGTTGGCGATGTCGAGCCCGGTGAGGTCGCAGATCATGGTCTGGAAGTTGAACAGCGCCTCGAGCCGCCCCTGGCTGATCTCGGGCTGATACGGCGTATACGCCGTGTACCACGCGGGGCTTTCGAGGATGTTGCGCTGGATCACCGCGGGCAGGACCGTGCCCGAGTAACCCTGACCGATCAGCGAGGTGAACACCTGATTGCGCGCGGCGATGCCACGCATATGCGCGATCGCGTCGATTTCGCTCAGCGGCTTGCCGAGGTCCAGTGGCGCCTTCTGGCGGATGGAAGCCGGCAGTGTCTCGCCCATCAGCGCCTGAAGACTCGATACGCCGACAGCGCTCAGCATGGAATTGATGTCGCGCGGCGAGGGGCCAATATGCCGGCGGACGAAATCGACGGCGGGTTCAGCGGAGGAGCGGGGAGCGGTCATATCATGATCCTCGAAGCGGTCAGATGACTATCTTTCGTCATGGCCGGGCTTGTCCCGGCCATCCACGTTTTAAAATCTGCTGCGTGAAGAAGAAGGACGTGGATGCCCGGCACAAGGTCGGGCATGACGATGCAGAAACATCGTGATCCACTCTATTTTACGCAGTTTCAACATCTGTCTTTCTACGCCGTGTGGGCCTTGTAGGCAGCTTCATCCATCAGGCCGTCGAGATCGCTCTTGTTGGCGATGCGCAGCTTGAAGAACCAGGCGGCCTTGCCGGGATCGGAATTGATCAGCGCCGGATCGGCGATCAGCGCGTCATTGACTTCGACCACGTCGCCCGTAATCGGGGCGTAGACGTCGGACGCCGCCTTGACGCTTTCCACTACTGCGGCGGCTTCCGCCTTTTTCAGCGTGCGGCCGACCTTCGGCAGTTCGACGAACACCACGTCGCCGAGCTGGGTCTGGGCGTAGTCGGTTATGCCGATGGTCGCGACATCGCCCTCGATGCGGAGCCATTCGTGATCGGGTGTGTACAGCGTGGTCATGTCATTCCTCAGTGTTGGGATTGTCGTTTGTATCCATTGGGCACGAACGGCATCGCCGATACGCGCAGCGGCAGACGCTGCCCGCGCACATCGGCAAAAACAGTCGTGCCTTCGGTGGAAAGAGCGGTCGGCAGATACCCCATCGCAACGGGCGCGTTCAGCGTCGGGCCGAAGCCGCCGGAGGTGACAGTGCCGATTTTCTCAGGCGAGGTTTCGCTGGCGTAGAGCGCAGCGCCCTCACGCACCGGCGCACGGCCCTCGGCGCGCAGGCCGACACGGCGGCGCGATGCACCGGTGTCGAATTGCTTCAGGATAATGTCCGCGCCGGGGAAGCCTCCCGCGCGCGCGCCGCCGGGGCGTCGGCTTTTTTGCACCGACCATTCCAGCGCGCCCTCGACCGGCGTGGTCGTGGTGTCGATGTCATGGCCATAGAGACAGAGGCCTGCCTCTAACCGCAAGCTGTCACGCGCGCCGAGTCCAATCGGCAGCACGGCAGGATCGGCGAGCAGGGCAGTCGCGAGTCGCTCCGCGTCCTTGGCAGGAACTGAAATCTCGAAGCCGTCTTCGCCGGTGTAGCCCGAGCGCGAGACGAAGCAATCGATGGCCTGACCAGAGATTTGCACCTTGTGCGGGCCCGCATCCATAAAACGCATCGCGGCGACCGTCGGCGCATGTTTGCTGAGCACCTCGACTGCCTTCGGTCCCTGCAACGCGATCAGCGCGCGATCCGGCAACGGCTCGATGACGCAGACGTCGGAGAGATGCTTGCGAAGGTGCGCCTCGTCCTCAATCTTGCAGGCGGCGTTGACCACCAGGAACAGGTGATCGCCGAAATTCGCCACCATCAGATCATCGAGAATGCCGCCGGTTTCGTTGGTGAATTGCGCATAGCGCTGGCGGCCTTGCGGAACGGCAAGGATGTCCTGCGGCACCAGCCGTTCCAGTGCACGGGCGGCGTCCTCGACCTTACCGGATTTCGCCGTGAGAGTGATCTGCCCCATATGAGAGACATCGAACAGGCCGGCGGATGTGCGGGTGTGGAGATGTTCCTTCAGCACGCCGGCCGTGTATTGCACCGGCATTTCATAGCCCGCGAACGGCACGATCTTGCCGCCACGCGCCACATGCAGGTCGTGCAGCGGAACGCGCTTCAGCGCATTTTCGGCGGAGTCTGGTTTGCGTTCGGCAAGCATGGTCGGGCTCCTGACGGATTCCGGGACGGTTCCCGAAACCTTGTCGAAGCCCCATCTGTCGCTGCGCCTGAGAGTATTATCCCGTCGGCGGATGCTGCGCCGGACGGTCCGGCCGCATCTCTTTCCAGATTTCAGTCAGTCACGCGGTCCGTTTGCCTGAGAGTTTCCGGGGCGGTTGCTCCTTCGGCGCCAGCATAAAGCCGGTCTCTCCCGACGTGACTTGTCAGCTTAGTATATAGCTTACTTAGGCAGGGAAACACAGCTTTCGAGGCTCTGTCAACGCAACTGCGAGATTATCAACGGCCTTCGCAGCGCACTTGAGACTGCTTGCAAGCTGCTGATCTGCTGCACACTTTCTGGACATTCCTAGCCCGTTCCGTCTAGAAACAGGGCGGGACAAATTGCGCTGCACGCGTCATTCAAGGCGGGCTGGGCAACAGGGCGCTTTCCAGCGAAACGGATACGGTTCGCGTCATGGAAATGCGTCAAAATATCGAAAGCGTTTTCGAGCGGACCCGGTTCGCGTGAAGAAAGCGCGTCAACATTGAGCTTTTTGGGCGCGATTGGACGAGCATGAGCGGCGTTAACGAGATCAGGTCGGCGTATCTGAATTATTTCGCAAAAAATGGCCACGAGATCGTGCCGTCGTCGCCGCTTGTTCCGCGCAATGACCCGACATTGATGTTCACCAATGCGGGCATGGTGCAGTTCAAGAACGTGTTCACGGGTCTTGAAAAGCGCCCCTATGTGCGTGCCACCTCATCGCAGAAATGCGTCCGCGCCGGCGGCAAGCACAACGACCTCGACAATGTCGGCTACACCGCGCGGCATCACACCTTCTTCGAGATGCTCGGGAACTTCTCGTTCGGCGATTATTTCAAGGACCGCGCGATCGAGCTTGCCTGGAATTTGATCACCAAGGAATACGGGCTCCCGAAGGACAGGCTGCTGGTCACGGTCTATTCCGAGGACGACGAGGCGTTCGGTCTCTGGAAAAAGATCGCTGGCCTGCCCGAATCGAAAATCATCCGAATCGGGACGTCGGACAATTTCTGGCAGATGGGCGACACCGGCCCCTGCGGCCCGTGCTCCGAAATCTTCTTCGACCATGGCGACAAGATTCCGGGCGGGCCTCCGGGTTCGCCCGATGAAGACGGCGACCGCTTCATCGAGATCTGGAATCTGGTGTTCATGCAGTTCGACCAGATCGCGCCCGGCAATCGCGTTGCGCTGCCGAAGCCCTCGATCGATACCGGCATGGGACTGGAGCGCATCGCCGCCGTGCTTCAGGGCAAGCACGACAATTACGAGATCGACCTGTTCGTCGCGCTGATCCGCGCCATTGCCGACCTGACCGGCGCCGATCCGCATGGCGAACAAAAGGGCTCGCTGCGCGTCATCGCCGACCATCTGCGTGCGTCGTCATTCCTGATTTCGGATGGCGTGCTGCCGTCGAATGAAGGCCGCGGCTACGTGCTGCGCCGGATCATGCGCCGCGCGATGCGCCACGGGCAATTGCTCGGGGCGAAGGAGCCGCTGATGTATCGCCTCGTGTGGGCGCTGGTGCGTGAGATGGGCCAGGCCTATCCCGAACTGGTGCGCGCCGAAAACCTGATCGAGGAAACGCTGAAGCTCGAGGAAACCCGTTTCCGCAAGACGCTGGATCGCGGCCTCACGATTCTAGACGAGAAAAGCGCGTCGCTGAAGAAGGGCGACATGTTCGACGGCGAAACCGCGTTCACGCTGTACGACACCTATGGCTTTCCGCTCGATCTCACGCAGGACGCGCTGCGCAACCGCGGCATCGGCGTCGACATCGCATCGTTCACCGATGCGATGGAGCAGCAGCGCAAGAAGGCCCGCGCGGCGTGGGCAGGGTCCGGCGACACCGCGACCGAGAACATCTGGTTTCCGCTGCGCGAGAAGCTCGGCGCCACGGAATTCCTCGGTTACGATACCGAGATCGCTGAAGGCGTCGTCACGGCCTTGGTGAAGGACGGCAAGGAGATCGACAGCGCCAAGGCTGGCGACAGCATCGCGATCGTCATGAACCAGACGCCGTTCTACGCCGAATCCGGCGGTCAGGTCGGCGACACCGGCATCCTGAGCGGCGACGGCGTGCGCGTGCGCGTTACCGATACGCAGAAAAAGGCGGGCGATCTTTACGTGCATCTCGGCACAGTCGAGCAGGGCACGGTGAAGCTCGACACGCCGCTGCAGCTCGAAGTCGATCATGCGCGACGGACGTCGATCCGCGCCAACCACTCCGCGACGCATCTGCTGCATGAGGCGCTGCGTCAGGTTTTGGGCGATCACATCGCGCAGCGCGGCTCGCTGGTCGCGCCGGAGCGGCTGCGGTTCGACTTCGCCCACAACAAGCCGATCACGGCGGACGAACTGCGCCGCATCGAGGACATTGCCAACGATGTCGTGCTGGAGAACGGCGAAGTCGTCACCCGCTCGATGGCGGTGGACGATGCGCGGGATTCCGGCGCGCGGGCGCTGTTCGGCGAAAAATACGGCGATGAAGTGCGCGTCGTGTCGATGGGCGCGGAGCAGGGCAATGCGCTCGGCTGGTCGGTCGAACTGTGCGGCGGCACGCATGTGCGGCGTACCGGTGACATCGGCCTGATTTCCATCAGCGGCGAAAGTGCTGTGGCCTCTGGCGTTCGGCGTATCGAGGCGCTGACCGGAAACAATGCGCGTCATGCCGTGAACGCAACCATTCACACCGCGAAGGCCGCGGCGGCGGAGCTGAAGACCACGCTCGACGATCTGCCGGCGCGTGTCGCGGCGCTGATCGAAGAACGCAAGAAGCTAGAACGCGATCTGTCCGATGCGCGCAAGAAGCTCGCGATGGGCGGCGGTGCCGCGGCCGGCAGCGGTGCGGGCGCAGCATCCGATATCCGCACCATCGGCGATGTGAAATTCCTCGGCCGCGCCGTGCAGGGCATCGAGATGAAGGATCTCAAGAGCCTTGCCGACGACGGCAAGAAGCAGATCGGCTCCGGCGTCGTCGCGATCATCAATGTCGGCGAAGACGGCAAGGCCGGCGCGGTGGTCGGCGTTACGGCTGACCTGACCTCGCGCTTCAGCGCGGTCGATCTCGTCAAGATCGCTTCCGAAGCACTGGGCGGCAAGGGCGGCGGCGGCCGTCCCGACATGGCGCAGGCCGGCGGCCCTGATGGCGCGAAGGCGGACGCCGCGCTGAAGGCGATCGAAGCCGCGATGGGCGCCTAGCGCGGCGCCTTGGAAACGCGCTCAACAATTCAGTGCGACATGAAGACCGGAACGGTCATCGTGAACAGGATACCCCGCGTCGCGCCGCCGAGGACGAATTCGCGGAGACGCGAATGGCCATAGCCGCCCATCACGATCATATCGGCCGAGCAATCCGCAGCGTGCGACAGGATTGAATCGGCGACATCGATATCGGATGCCGGGATGATTTCGACCTCCACCTTGACGCCGTGACGCTCAAGATGCCTTGCGATCTCAGCGCTGTGAATTTCGCGCTTCGGATATTTTGCTTTCTCGTTGACAACGGCCAGAATTTCAACGGTTTCCGCCTTTTCCAGGAATGGCAGCGCATCGTTGATGGCGCGCGCGGATGGAGCGCTGCCATCCCAGCAGCACAGCACTCGGCTGAGCTGCAGTCCGGCTTTCTGGATGTAGGGCACGATCATCACGGGCCGCCCTGAGCTAAAAAGGGCCGCCTCGATCAGGAGGTCGTTGTTCACGCCATCCACCTCGGACTGCTGAAGAACGCTGAGATCGAAACGCCGCGCCATCGTCGCAAAGGCTTCGCCCGGGCTGATACCGCCTTGGGTCACAAGATGATGTTCGGTCGAGACAAGACTTCGCTTCGCCGCCATCTCAAATCGCTCGACTGCCGCGCGGGCAGACTTCTCACTGCTGGCCTGTATTTCGGCGAGCGCGTCTGCGGGCAAGTTGGGCATCATGAAGGTCGGCATATTCGCCAAGTCGCCAAAAGCAATGCAAGCAAGGTGCGCGTCGAATGCCTCGGCGATTGTGACGGCATAATCAAGAGCCGGATCATGCGGCTTGTCGCTCTCAAGCTTGACGAGGATGTCCCTGATCATGGCGCAGTCCCTCGCGGCAGTGCGGACGGAATGCTGGAATTGATGCGGATCAAGCGAGTGGCAATCCGAGTCCGCTCAGTTCTTGATATCTTCTCTCACACGTCGTTTTTCAATGGCGTTAGATCGTTTGGTTGCTGCGGCGATGGGTAGCGAAAGATGCACTGGCATCTTTCTCCCTCATGCGTCAAAATGCAGCATGCATCACAATACTCCTTTGATTTCGACGGTCGTCGTCGGCCTTGTGCTGGCTTTTGTTCTTGGCGCGCTTGCTCAGCGGGTCCGCATTTCGCCGCTTGTCGGCTATCTCCTCGCGGGCGTGGTGATGGGTCCGTTCACGCCCGGTTTCGTGGCGGATCAGAACATCGCCAATGAACTTGCCGAGATCGGCATCATTCTGCTGATGTTCGGCGTCGGCCTGCATTTTTCGCTGAAGGATCTGCTGTCGGTACGCGCCATCGCTGTCCCAGGCGCAGTGGTACAGATTGCGGTGGCGACGCTGCTTGGCATGGGGCTCGGCTGGCTGCTGGGCTGGCCGATCGGCGGCGGACTGGTGTTCGGCCTCGCGCTGTCGGTGGCCAGTACGGTCGTGCTGCTGCGCGCGTTGCAGGAGCGGCGGCTGGTCGACACGGAACGCGGGCGAATTGCGGTCGGCTGGCTGATCGTCGAGGACCTCGCCATGGTGTTGACGCTGGTGCTGCTGCCCGCGCTGGCCGGATTGTTGAAAGGCGAGGGCACGAGCGGTCTCAGCGCCTATGCGATGGCGCAGCCGGTTCTCATCACCCTCGGCAAGGTCGCAGCATTCGTCATCTTCATGCTGGTGGTCGGCCGCCGCGTGATCCCCTGGGTTCTGCATTACGTCGCGCATACCGGCTCGCGCGAGCTGTTTCGACTTGCGGTGTTTGCGATTTCGCTTGGTGTCGCGTTCGGCGCAGCGGTCCTGTTCGATGTCTCGTTTGCGCTCGGCGCGTTCTTCGCCGGCATGATCTTAAGCGAATCCGAGCTCAGTCAGCGCGCCGCGAATGAAACCCTGCCGCTGCGCGATGCGTTTGCGGTGCTGTTCTTCGTCTCCGTCGGCATGCTGGTCGATCCGGCGATCGTGGTGCGCGAGCCGCTGCCGCTGCTTGCCACCGTCTTCATCATCATCTTCGGCAAATCCGTCGCGGCGTTCGGCATCGTGCGCATGTTCGGATATCCGACATCGACCGCGCTGACGATTTCGGCGAGCCTCGCCCAGATCGGCGAGTTTTCCTTCATTCTCGTCAGTCTCGGCGTCAGCCTCGCACTGTTGCCGGATCGCGGCCGCGATCTGGTGCTGGCCGGCGCGATCATCTCGATCATGTTGAACCCACTGTTCTTCGCGCTGCTCGATCGCATGCTGGCGGCGAAAGAAGAGGTGACAACGCCAGCGCAGCCGGCTGAACCTGCTGCGCCACGGATTCCGCTTGAGGCGTCGAAACTGTCAAACCACGTGGTGCTGGTCGGGCATGGGCGCGTCGGCAGCGTGGTCAGCACAGCGCTGCGGCAAGCCCAAATTCCGATCCTTGTGATCGAGGATAGTCCCGGCAGCATCGAGAAACTGCGGCAGGAGGGCATTGAGGTCATCACCGGCAACGCAGCCGCGCCCGACATGCTTCAGGCGGCGAATGTCGGCGCCGCGCGGGGCTTGTTGGTTGCGATACCCGATGCGTTCGAGGGCGGGCAGATCGTCGCCAAGGCGCGCGCGATCAGCACGACGCTGCCGATCATTGCGCGGGCGCATTCGGAGGAAGAAATCGCGCACCTCAAGCATCACGGCGCGAATTCCGTGATCATGGGCGAGCAGGAGATCGCCAAGGCGATGATCACGCAGATCGGTCTCGCCAGCACCTGAGCGCTGGCCGCTGCGCGTCAGGACGCGAGATGCTTCTCGCGTGACGCGATCAGGTTGCGGATCTCCGTTGTGATCGGGGCGGGCCGATGCGTGGACTGATCGGTGTTCACCCAGACGACTTCGCCGGTGGCCATCAGGTCCCCGCTGTCCTTCAGGAAGATCGCCAGTTCAAACGTCATGCTGGAACTGCCGATCCGCGCGACCCGGGCGCCGACCTCGATCTCAGCATCGAAGCGGATCGGTGATTTGTATTCCACAACGGATTTCACGACGTGGAAGTCCATGCCGGTCTTCTTGGCGTCGGCGTATTGATCGTAGGCGAGCGCGCGAAAATATTCGGTGATGGTGGTGTCGTAGAACGTCAGATAGTGGGCGTTGAACACCACGCCCTGACCGTCGATCTCGGAATAGCGGATCCGGAAGGGGTGGAAGAAGCTGAATTGGTCTCGCGTCATGTCCGGCGTTCCGTTTCTTTTTGAAGTTCACAAGCAAACGGCGCAGACAATGTCTGCGCCGTTAAAGACATGAGATACAGCTCGCTGCGCCTTACGCCGCAGGAGCCATCGCCTTGGTGAGGTTTTCCGCGACCTTGTCGAGGAAGCCCGTGGTCGAGAGCCACTTCTGGTCGGCGCCGACCAGCAGCGCGAGGTCCTTGGTCATGAAGCCGGACTCGACCGTATCGACGCAGACCTTCTCCAGCGTCTTGGCGAACTTCGCCAGTTCCTCGTTGTTGTCGAGCTTGGCGCGGTGGGCGAGGCCCTGCGTCCAAGCGAAGATCGAGGCGATCGAGTTGGTCGAGGTTTCCTTGCCCTTCTGGTGTTCGCGATAGTGGCGCGTCACTGTGCCGTGCGCGGCTTCGGCTTCCACCACCTTGCCGTCCGGCGTCAGCAGCACCGAGGTCATCAGACCGAGCGAGCCGTAGCCCTGCGCCACGGTGTCGGACTGCACGTCGCCGTCGTAGTTCTTACAGGCCCAGACATAGCCGCCCGACCACTTCAGCGCCGACGCGACCATGTCGTCGATCAGGCGATGTTCGTAGGTGAGGTGCTTGGCTTCGAAGTCCTTCTTGAATTCGGTGTCGTAGATTTCCTGGAAGATGTCCTTGAAGCGGCCGTCGTAGACCTTGAGGATGGTGTTCTTGGTCGACAGGTACACCGGATAGCCGCGCGACAGGCCGTAGTTCATCGAAGCGCGTGCAAAGTCGCGGATGGAATCGTCCAGGTTGTACATGCCCATCGCGACGCCTGCGGTGGGAGCCTTGAAAACCTCGCGCTCGATCACCGTGCCGTCCTCGCCGACGAACTTCATCGTCAGCACGCCCTTGCCGGGGAACTTGATGTCGGTAGCGCGGTACTGGTCGCCGAAGGCGTGGCGGCCAATGATGATCGGCTTGGTCCAGCCGGGAACCAGACGCGGCACGTTCTTGCAGATGATCGGTTCGCGGAAGATCACACCGCCGAGGATGTTGCGGATGGTGCCATTCGGCGACTTCCACATTTCCTTGAGCCCGAATTCCTTCACGCGGGCTTCATCCGGCGTAATGGTGGCGCACTTGACGCCGACGCCGTGCTTCTTGATCGCGTTGGCCGCGTCGATGGTGACCTGATCGTTGGTCTTGTCGCGGTACTCCATCCCAAGGTCGTAGTATTCGAGCTTCACATCGAGGAACGGGTTGATCAGTTTGTCCTTGATGTACTGCCAGATGATCCGGGTCATCTCGTCGCCATCGAGTTCGACGACGGGGTTGGTCACCTTGATTTTTGCCATGGGGGATCGGGCCTTAAATGGGGGGCGGAGAGGGCGAGAGAACCGAAACTGGTTCCGTAGCGAGGCTATAGCACCCGCCTTCGCAGGCTGGAAGGCAACGCACCTGAGACTTTCTGGCATGCTGGGCGGGACAGGCGTTCCGGCGGGGCCAATTGGAGCGATTTCAGTCGATGAATTTTGAGGCGATCTGCGCTTTGCCGCCACTTTCGGAAACCGTGCAGTGCCAAAACCCCTCAACACTTCCGCCGGACGCGGTTTTGGCGACGGCGGATGGCGGGATCGATCCGCCGCGTGTTTCGCGCGAGATTCAAACGATTCGATAACCCCATTGATTTATAAAGATAATTCTGGCCGACTCCGACCAAACCTGAATCAATCTCTCCAGTTCTTGAATCAATCCCTTCACGGGTTGAATCAAAATCTTCAGAAGGCGATTCAAAATCTTCGCAGGTTGAATCCGCATCCTCAGAACTTGATTCAAGGCCTTCACCGCCCTGATTCGGAATGCTTGGATTTCGGGCGGACCTGGAATGGTGTTACCGGGCTTTCGGTGTGAAGGGTCCCGGCGGGGATTTGGTGATCAGGGCGGTCACAAGCAGCCCAGCGATCGCAAAGCCGAAGGTCAGCCAGAAACCGTCGATATAGGCGAGCACGTTGGCCTCGCGCTGAACGATGCCCGCCAGTGTTCCGACACTGCGTCCTGTCGCCGTTCCCGTGCCATAACTGGCGAAATATCCTGACAGTTTTGCAAGAAGATCATGCACCTGGTCCTTGGCGCCGATGACGTGCTGGCCGATCAGGTTGGAGTGGGTCTGTTCGCGCACCCGCAGCCAGGTGCCCATTAACGCAACGCCGATCTCGGCGCCGCCGAGGCGCATGATCTGAATATAGGCCGCAAACGCCGTCGCCCGGGTCGGATCGGAGTTGGAAAGCGCAATGATGATAATCGGGAACAGCGTGAATGCCTGGCCGACCGATTGCAGCAGCACAATCGGGATGAAATCGGCCAGCCGCCAGGTGTTGGTGATTTGCGTTCCAAGCAGGGCGGCGGTGGCGAAAGTGATCAGGCCGATCATCAGCACGATTCTCACGTCGTATCGCCGCAGCAACCAGATCGAGAGCGGAAACAGCACCGCAAACGGCAGAACGCCATAGATCAGAAGCAGGCGGCCGGTCTGTTCGGGCCGGAGCTGCGCAACGGCGGAGAGGAAATTCGGCACGAGCGACGAGTTCGAAAGACTGGTCAGGGTGTAGAGAAGGATCACGACCAGAGCGAAGCCGATATTGCGCGAGAACAGCACATTGGCGTGCGCCCATGGCTCCTTCACCAAGGCCTCGTTGATGAAAAACGCCACCAGCAGAGCGGCGCCGCTGCCGAGCAGCGCGACGACTGTTCCGGAATTGAGCCAATCCAGCCGGTTGCCCTGATCGAGGCCGGCATAGACCATGGCAATGCCGCTCCCCAGCAACAGCATGCCGCCCCAGTCCGCGGTTTCCAGCAGCTTCCGGTTGACCGGATCTCGGGCGGCGCCGAAATAAACCAGGATCGCCATCAGCACAGCGATGATCGCATCCTGCCAGTACAGCCACTGCCAGCCGAGATGGTCGACATAGAAGCCGACCAGCGCGGGGCCAAAGTTGAGCGAAAAGCCGACCCGCAGGGCATAAATCCCGATCGCCACCAGCCACCACTGCATCGGCAGGTTGCGGAAAATGATCAACAGCGTCGCGGGCACAAAGGTGCCGAGCAGCAGACCGTGAAGGATGGTGAGGGCAAGAAGTGTCTGGTAATCGCGGATAAATGGAAGGACGAACGAGATCACCGCAAAGACAAGACTGGGCGCGCCGAGAATGCGGCGCAGGCCGAACACGGTGGCGAGCCAGGCCACCGCAGGCGCGATGAAAATCTGCGACGCGGTTGACGCTGTGCTCAGCCACGCGCCCTCGTCGAAGCTAAGGGAAAAGGCGCCCTTGATATCGGGCAGCCCGATCGAAAACATCCGGCTGTCGATATTCGCCATCGACGAGCCGAGCAGCACGGCGATTACGGCAAGCAGCGGATAGTGAACAGCCTGGCCGACCGAGACCGGCCCGCTGGCGATGATTTTAGCTTCCGCCACCGGCTTTGGCTCCGGCGTTCGAGGGGGCAACCGTTCCTTCGGTATTGATCCGCGTCACCGCCGACATGCCCGGCAGCAAATGGTCGAGCAGCGGCTGGCCCTTGTCGAACTCGATCCGCAGCGGAATTCGCTGCACCACCTTGGTGAAATTGCCGGTGGCGTTGTCCGGCGGGAGCAATGCGAACTGCGATCCGCTCGCCGGCGAGACGCGGGCGACATGCCCGCGCAGCTTCGCATCCGGGAAGGTATCGATCGTGATCTCCACCGGTTGCCCGGCCTTCACGCGCGTAAGCTGCGTCTCTTTGTAGTTCGCGATAACGTAGACATTCGGGAGCGGCACCACGTTGAACAGGTTGCTGCCGATATTGACGTAATCTCCCGGCTGAACCTGCCGCGCTCCGACCACACCGTCGAACGGGGCCACGATCCGGGTGTAGCCGAGTTTGAGTTTTGCGGCCTTCAATGCTGCCTGAGCGGCGAGAACGTCGGCGGCGCGCTGTTTCTTTGTTCCGGCCAGCACCTCAAGCTGATGCTGTTGCGCGGCGATGACAGCGCGGCTGGCGCGGACATCGGCGTCCGCCTTTGCAAGGGACGCGGTCGCCTGTTCGAGCCGCTGGCGTGTGAAGGCAGGGCTTTGGATCAGGCCATGCTGGCGGTCGTATTCCTGCTGTGCCTCCACCTGGATGGCTTCGGCGGACGCGCGTTGCGCTTCGGACTGCGCGATGGTGGCGTACTGCAACTCGACCTGATTGGCGAGGTTGTCGAGCACGGCTTGTGCTCCGGCGACTGACGCCTCCGCCTGCGCGACCTGCGCTTCATAATCCGCCGGATCGATCTCGATGAGCAGGTCACCGGCCTTAACATGCTGATAATCGCTGGCGGCAACCTTGAGCACCTCGCCGGCGACGCGGCTGCTGAGCTGTGTCGTCTCGGCGCGAACATAGGCGTCGTTTGTGGTCTGGGTCACGGCGCCGCCGACCCAGGCATCCCAGCGCACTGTCGCCAGCATCACGAAGACCGCCGCGGCAATCAGGCATGCGACGGGAATCGCGACACGGCGCAGCGTGGCGCTCACATGCGAAGGATCGGGAGGCGGGCCGGATGTTGTCGGAGTTGCCTGCTGCGGGGTAGCACCACCAGCGGCGGCGTCGTTATCTGTCTGAGCCATGGGTCACCCCTAACATCACGCTACTCCAACCGGCGATGAAAATTCAAAGCCGAACCTGCAATTTCAGCATGACCGTATTGCAGTGTTTGGCCGGACTTCCAGCAGCCCGAAAACGAAAAATGTCTTGACCTGCCCGGCGTCAACTGCGTTACGGCAGGACGCAGCAAAAAACCAAAGCAGGATCATGACCGGTTCAGGCACCGACAAAACCAAGACGCGAAAAGAGCTGGCCGGGCCGGTGGTGGTTCTGGTCGAACCGCAGCTCGGCGAGAATATCGGCATGTGCGCGCGCGCCATGGGCAATTTTGGCCTGACGCGGCTACGCATCGTCAATCCGCGCGACGGCTGGCCCAATATGGCCGCCCAGCGCGCCGCCGCGGGCGCCGATCACATTCTCGATAAAGTCGAACTGTTCGACACGGTCGAGGCGGCGGTGGCCGATTGCTCGCTGCTGTTTGCGACCACGGCGCGGGCGCACGATCAGGCCAAGCCGGTCGTCGGCCCTGAAGAGGCCGCCCGCCAGATCGTCGGCGAGATCGAGGGAAGCGGCACGGCCGCTATCATGTTCGGCCGCGAACGCTACGGCTTGCAGAACGACGAGGTCGCGCTCGCCAACCGGATTGTGACGTTTCCGGTCAATCCGGGTTTCGCATCGCTGAACCTTGCCCAAGCGGTTCTGCTGATGGGCTATGAATGGTTCAAGCTCGCCACCGCCAATGCGCTGCCGTTCGACATGCCGGAACGCTCGGAGCGGGCCTCGAACCATCAGATCCAGGCGTTCTTCGACAATCTCGTGAGCGAGCTCGACAAGGTCGAATTCCTGCGGCCGCCGGAAAAGCGCGACACCATGCTGGTGAACATGCGCAACATTTTCACCCGGATGGAGCCGACCAAGCAGGACATGCACACTTTGCACGGCGTGGTCATGGCGATCGCGGAAGGCCGGAAAGGTCCCGCAAAGGGCGGGGTTCTTGACGGCAACGAGGCGACGCGGCTGCGCGCGCTGCTGGCTGAACATTCCGAAGGCCGCACGACATCCGACAGCAGCACGGTGAGGGGACTGGCGCGCCTCCTGCGCCGCAATCCCACCGATGCGGAACGGATCCTGTGGGAGGCACTGCGGACGGATCGCCGTTTCGCATCGCACTTCAAGCGGCAGACGCCGGTGGGGCGTCACATCCCGGACTTTGTGTCGTTCACGAAGCGGATTGCGATCGAACTCGTCAACGCCAATGAGACCGATGTGATCGCGCGGGATCGTGCGGCGCGATGTGAGTGGCTCGAGGCACGTGGCTATCGCGTTTGCCTGATCAACGCGGCGGACGTGGAAACCGACCTCGACGCGCAGCTCGACCGGCTGGCTGCAACGGCCTAGCCCTTCGCTTCTGCAATATCGATTCTTGTTCTGCCGCGGGATTAAAGCGGGATAGGAAGGGTTGCTACAAAAACGCACAAACTAAAAACCATCAAAGGGAGGCTTCAATATGCGTTCACTTGGTCTTGCAGCATTGACGACTGCTGCAATCGTTAGCGCCGGTCCGGCTTCCGCGCAGGCGCCGCAGGTTGAAAAGAACGTCTCGATGGCGATGGCCATGGCTATCATTCAGGGCACCATCGAGCAGTGCACCAAGGACGGCTACAAGGTGTCCGTCACGGTGGTGGATAAGGCCGGCAACGTCGCGGCGCAGGTCCGCGGTGACGGCACCAATCCCCACACCATGGAATTCAGCCGCCTGAAGGCCTACACCTCGCGCACGCGCGGCCAGACCTCGCTGGAATTCATGAAGCTGACCGAGAAGCCTGAAACCGCCTACCTGAGGCAGATCCCGGGTGTGGTCGGGGTCGGCGGCGCAGCGCCCATCAAGGTCGGCAATGAAGTCATCGGCGCAGTCGGCGCATCGGGCGCGCCTGGCGGCGAGAAGGACGAAGTCTGCGTCCTCGCCGGCATCGCGAGGGTTCAGGACGCTTTGAAGTAACTGCGCCCGATCTGAAACACAAAACGCCGCGCGACCGGATCGCGCGGCGTTTTTCATTTCAACGCGCTTGAATTACTGACCGGCCTTGATCTGGGCGACGGCGACCGCCACCAGTTCGTCCATCTTCTTGCGGACGTCGGTCTCCGAGACGCCCTTGCTGGCGAGGTCGGCTGCGACCTTGCGCAGGACGTCGGTATCGCCGGCTTCCTCAAAATCGGCCGCCACGACCTCTTTGGCGTAGGCTGTGGCGTCGTCGCCGGTTTTGCCCAGTTTTTCGGCGGCCCACAGGCCCAGCAGCTTGTTCCGGCGGGCTTCCGCCTTGAACTTCTGTTCCTCGTCGAGGGCGAACTTCTTCTCGAAGCCTTCCTGGCGCTTGTCGAAAGTGGACATATATCTGTTCCGTAAGCTGAATTTGAGCCGCAGAGAGATTAACGGCGGGACCCTGCATATAGGGGTTTGCCCCCCTTCAAAGCAACGTCCGAGAGGTCGCAGGAAGCTGGTAAAACGCGTTCCCGTGCGTTGTATCGGTCACATCAATCGGTTAGGTTGCCGATGAGTCCGGTTCGCGGTTTGTTTCACGATCCCGGGCTTCACGGCAGCTCCGCCGTGGGTCGCGTAAATCACCCGGAGCATCCCATTCATGGACTTCAACAACACACGGTACATCCCTATGAGCCGTCGGCGTCGCATTTACGAAGGCAAGGGCAAGACCCTTTACGAAGGGCCCGAGCCTGGAACCTTGATTCAGCACTTCAAGGACGACGCAACCGCGTTCAATGCCAAGAAACACCAGATCATTGAGGGCAAGGGTGTCCTCAACAACCGGATCTCGGAGTACATCTTCCAGCACCTGAACGACATCGGCGTGCCGACCCATTTCATCAAGCGGCTCAACATGCGCGAGCAGTTGATCCGAGAGGTCGAGATCGTGCCGCTCGAGGTCGTGGTGCGGAACGTCGCCGCGGGCTCGCTGTCGCAGCGTCTCGGCATCGAGGAAGGCACCCAGCTCCCGCGCTCGATCATCGAGTTCTATTACAAGAACGATCAGCTCGGCGACCCGATGGTGTCCGAAGAGCACATCACTGCGTTCGGCTGGGCCACGCCGCAGGAGATCGACGACATGATGGCTTTGGCCATTCGTGTGAACGACTTCCTCACCGGGCTGTTCCTCGGCGTCGGCATCCGCCTCGTGGACTTCAAGATGGAATGCGGACGGCTGTTCGAGAACGACATGATGCGCATCATCGTCGCCGATGAAATCTCGCCGGACTCGTGCCGGTTGTGGGACATCAAGTCGAACGAGAAGATGGACAAGGACCGCTTCCGCCGCGATCTCGGTGGCCTGCTTGAGGCCTATACCGAAGTCGCCAAGCGCCTCGGTATCCTGATCGAGAACGATCGTCCCGCGGGCTCCGGCCCGGTGCTTGTGAAGAGCTGAATTCGATGAAGGCGCGCGTTACCGTCACATTGAAGAACGGCATTCTCGATCCGCAGGGCAAGGCCATCGAAGGGGCGCTGAAATCGCTCGGCGTCGATGGCATCGCCAGCGTGCGGCAGGGCAAGGTGTTCGACATCGAAGTCGCAGGCAGCGACAAGGCGAAAGCCGAAGCGGCGCTGAAAGATGCAGCAGACAAGCTGCTCGCGAATACGGTGATCGAGAATTACCGTGTCGAGGTTCTGGGTTAGGCCAAGCGACCGATGAAATCAGCCGTCCTCGTCTTTCCCGGCATCAATCGCGAACGCGACATGGCGCGCGCGCTCAAGCTCGCCTCCGGCAACGATTCCGTGATGGTGTGGCACGCCGACACGGCCTTGCCGAAGGGCACCGATCTGGTCGTGGTGCCGGGCGGCTTCTCCTACGGCGATTACCTGCGCTGCGGAGCTATCGCGGCGCGTGCGCCGATTATGGACGCCGTCCGCGCTCATGCGGCAGCCGGCGGCCTTGTGCTCGGCGTCTGCAACGGTTTCCAAATTCTCTGCGAGTCGGGCCTGCTGCCCGGCGTGCTGATGCGCAATGCGCAGCTCAAGTTCATCTGCCGCGACGTGCATCTGCGCGTCGAGCGCTCCGATACGCCGTTCACACGCGGCTACAACGCCGGACAGGTGATCCGCGTGCCTGTGGCGCATGGCGAGGGCAACTACGCCGCAGACGAAGAGACCATCCGCCGTCTCGAGGGCGAGGGCCGGGTGCTCTATCGCTATTGCAGCGCTTCAGGCGAAATCGGTGACACCCACAACATCAACGGCGCCGCAGCGTCGATCGCAGGCATTGTCAGCGACAAGGGCAACGTGCTCGGCATGATGCCGCACCCGGAAAACCACGTCGAAGACATCATGGGCAACACCGACGGCCGCGGGCTTTTCGCAGGCCTGGTGGCGCATATCGAGCAGGCGGCTTAGGGGGCTTTTTTAGCCGGGATTTCTGCCTATCTGATGCTTGCCGCAGGCCGGGCCGCCGTGCACAAAGAGGCCCGGAATCACGCATATTCCGCCTCATCCGACCCCTCTGGTTGCCCGGAGGGACGCCGAAGCATTTCACCCGGAGCGACGTCGCCTTGACGATCAGGAACGAACCCCAGATCACCCCCGATCTCGTCGCCAGCCACGGTCTCAAGCCGGACGAATACGAGCGCATCCTGAAGCTGATCGGGCGCGTACCGACCTTCACGGAACTCGGCATCTTCTCGGCGATGTGGAACGAGCACTGTTCCTACAAATCCTCGCGCATCCATCTGCGCGGCCTGCCGACCAAGGCGCCGTGGGTCATTCAGGGGCCTGGCGAGAATGCGGGCGTCATCGATATCGGCGACGGCCTTGCGGTGGTCTTCAAGATGGAGAGCCACAATCACCCGAGCTACATCGAGCCGTATCAGGGCGCGACCACTGGTGTTGGCGGCATTCTGCGCGACGTTTTCACCATGGGCGCGCGCCCGATTGCCTGTCTCAACGCTCTGAGTTTCGGCGATCCAAGCCATCCGAAGACGCGTCATCTGATGTCGGGCGTGGTCGCGGGTGTTGGCGGTTACGGCAATTCATTTGGTGTTCCGACGGTCGGCGGGCAGACGCGCTTTCACACGCGCTACGACGGCAACATTCTGGTCAACGCGATGGCGGTGGGCCTCGCTGAGACCGACAAGATTTTTTACGCAGCGGCGTCCGGTGTGAACATGCCGATCGTTTATCTCGGTTCCAAGACCGGCCGCGACGGCATTCACGGCGCGACCATGGCGTCTGCCGAATTCGATGATGACTCGGCAGAGAAGCGTCCGACCGTGCAGGTCGGCGATCCGTTCGCTGAAAAGCTGCTGCTGGAAGCATGTCTCGAAATCATGGAAGCGGATTGCGTCATCGCGATTCAGGACATGGGTGCAGCGGGTCTGACGTGTTCCGCCGTCGAGATGGGCGCGAAGGGCGATCTCGGTGTTGAACTCGATCTGGATTCGGTGCCGACGCGCGAAACCGGCATGAGCGCCTACGAGATGATGCTCTCGGAAAGCCAGGAGCGCATGCTCATGGTGTTGAAGCCCGAGAAGGAAAAGCAGGCAGAAGCGATCTTCAAGAAGTGGGGCCTGGACTTCGCCATCGTCGGCTACACCACGCCGACCCAGCGTTTCGTCGTCAAGCATGGCGGCGATGTCATGGCCGATCTGCCGATCAAGGAACTGGAATCGGAAGCGCCGCTCTATGACCGCCCGCATGTGCCGTCGCCGCAGTTGCCGGTGATCCATGCCCGCGACGTTCAGCCCCCGGTTTCGATTGCGCAGGCCTTGTCGAAGCTGATCGCGACGCCCGAACTGTGCTCGAAGCGCTGGGTGTGGGAGCAGTACGATCATGTCATCGGCGGCAACACGATGCAGCGTCCCGGTGGCGATGCGGCGGTGGTGCGTGTGCAGGACGGACCGAAGGGTCTTGCGCTGACGTGCGATGTGACGCCGCGCTATTGCGAAGCCGATCCGTTCGAGGGCGGCAAGCAGGCAGTGGCCGAAGCCTGGCGCAACATTACGGCGGTAGGCGGTAAGCCGCTCGCCATCACCGACAATCTCAACTTCGGCAATCCCGAGCGTCCCGAGATCATGGGCCAGTTCGTCGGCTGTCTGAAGGGCATCGCGGCGGCGTGCACGGCGCTGGATTTCCCGGTCGTGTCTGGCAACGTCTCGCTCTACAACGAAACCAACGGCCGCGGCATCCTGCCGACGCCGTCCATAGGTGGCGTCGGTCTGCTGGATGACTTCACCAAGTCCGCGACGCTGGCGTTCAAGGCCAAGGACGAAGCCATCCTGCTGATCGGCGATACGCAGGGCTGGCTCGGCCAGTCGGTTTATCTGCGCGACATCTGTGGCAAGGAAGAGGGCGCGCCGCCGCCGGTCGATCTCAATATCGAGAAGCGCAACGGCGATGTGGTGCGCGGCATGATCAAGGGCGGCACGGCGACCGCCGTACACGACGTCTCCGATGGCGGCCTGCTGGTGGCGCTGACCGAGATGGCGATGGCCAGCGGCATCGGTGCCATCCTTGATGCGCCGCCTGAAGAGATCGTACCGCATGCGTGGTGGTTCGGTGAGGATCAGGCGCGCTATGTCGTCACCGTGCAGGAAGAGCATCTGCTGACGGTGCTGAGCAAGCTCAAGGCTGTCGGCGTGCCGTGCCATGTCATCGGCAAGACCGGCGGGCATGACATCGCGGTCGAAGGCGAGGCCTCGGTTTCGGTGGCATCGCTTAAGGCGGGCTACGAGAACTGGCTGCCGGCCTACATGGCCGGGAAGGGCTGAGCAGGGAAATCGCGGACGCATTCGCGATTTTCCAATTTGCTCTTAGAGCCTACCAGCGTCCCACACCGACGCTGACACCGACACCCGGGGCGCCATACACGCCTACACCCGGACCTTCGTTGTAGTAGCGACGCTCCCGGTATTCGCGTCGCGGCGCGTAAGCATACGCGTCGTCACGAATGATCACGCGGCGTGCGCCGCGAGTCCGGTAGCATCGGCCATCTTCATCACAAACCGTGCGAACTTGCTCAATGTTCGAGCCCGTTTGCACACCTGAAATGCCGTTCGTTACCGGTGCGGCAGTCGCGCCGCCGGCAAAAAGAGCACCTGCACCTGCTAAAAGCGCTATCGTGAAATATCTCATGGACGCCTCCTGTTCGGCAAAAATGCCGTCGGGGAGCTAATGGAAGTTGCACGACTTCGTTCCGTGCGTTCCGGCGGCTTATCGCTGCCCGCGCATTAGAGTTCCGCGCGATCATGACCACTTACCGATGGAACGCCAGGCGACATCCCTCACAGCGCGGCAGCGCTATTTTCGGTTCTGGCGAGTTCGCCGTCGTGGCAACTCCTGCCGCGACGCCATGAATGTCTTCGCAACATCGATGAAGCGCGCCGCCAGCGGCGACAGGTTGTCCTTGCGCCAGACCAGCGAGATATCGAGTGTCGCGGTCGCGTCTTCGATCTCCAGCGCCGTGATTCCCGGCGGCAGGGTCGGGATGAAGGATGCATCGAGAATCGTGCAGCCGAAACCTGATCGCACCAGTTGCAGCAGGACGGGGACGTCGTCGGCTTCTTCAGTAATCGTCAGGGAGAGGCCACGGTCCGTCACCAATTCATCGATCAGCGCGCGGAAACCGCGCCATCGCCGGACGCTGCCGATCACCAGCGGAGCGGTGGACAGGGTTCGCAGCGAGATCGTACGGTTTGCTGCCCAGGCATGACTTGCCGGGACCAGGGCGACCAGCCGCTCACGCGAGATCGGAAGTGTCTGCTGTGGCGACACCACGACATTCGACATCATGAAGCCGAGATCGAGGGTGCCCTCGTCGAAGGCCGCTGCCTGTTCGGACGACGCGAGCAGCCGCAGTCCGACCTGCGCCTGCGGGTGATGTTTGCGGAATTCGATGATGATGTCGGACATCGGCCCGGTGGCGGCAAACGTCGAGTAGCCGACGCTGACTGTGCCGCTGAGGCCCTGTGCAGCGCGCTCCGCATGCGCTGTGGCGCGCGCGAGGCGCTGCATCGCGTCGGCGCTCTCGCGGTAGAGCACCTCGCCGGCGGGCGTCAGCACCACCCGGCGGGTCGACCGCTCGAACAGCGCAAACCCCAACTGGCGTTCGAGATCCCGGATGCTCCGGCTGAGCGCGGGCTGGGCGATGCCGAGCCTCTCGGCCGCCTTGCGGAAGCTCAGCGTTTCACCGACGGCAAGGAAGTACGGAATTTTGGCAGGGAGCAGGGGACGGGTCATTAGCGAGAGCCGCGCGGCGGCTTTCCATTATTGCCTTAAAAGCATCAATCGTGGCTCGATTGGTATTGGACAGGCATGAATGCGATCTGTCAAATCGCGTCAAATCCGGCGGTCCGCCTTTGCGCGGGCGAGCGGCGTCATCACAGGACATTTCACGGGAAAAAGCATGCCGAAAGGGAAGGCGATGATTGTCGCGGCGCAGGCCGAAGCGGCGGAGGCCGGCGCGGACATGTTGCAGGCGGGCGGCAACGCCATCGACGCCGCGATTGCCTGCGCGCTGGTGCAAGGCGTCGTCGATCCGCTGATGACCGGCATCGCGGGTTTCGGCAGCGCCGGCATCTATTTCCCAGGCCAGGGCTTCCACCAGTATCTCGATTTCCACGCACCCGCGCCGGCTGCTGCGCGCCCGGATATGTGGGAAAACTTGATCGAGGGTGAAGCGCGCGACGGTTATGGCTTCATCCTGCGCGGCAAGGTGAATGACCTCGGTTATCAGTCGATCTGCGTGCCAGCGTCGCTGAAGGCGTATTATGAGGCGCATTCGCGGTTCGGTGTGCTGCCATGGCGCGACATCGTTGCGCCTGCGATTGTTTGGGCCGAACGCGGCTGGATGGTGCGTCCTCACGTCGAACTGTTCTGGTCCGATCCCGGCGTGATGGATCGCGCCTCGGGAATCGATCGTCTCTCGTTCACGGCGTCCGGCCGGAAGCTCTATTGCCGCGAAGACGGCACCTACAAGCGCGTCGGCGATGTCGTCCACAATCCGGACTACGCGCAGACGCTGCGCATGATCGCCGAGGGCGGTTCTGACGTTTTCTATCGCGGCGAGCTGGCGAAACGCATCGCCGCCGACATGAAGGCCAACGGTGGCCTCATCACTGCCGAAGACTTTGCAAACTATCAGCCGCAATGGTGCGAGCCGCTGCGCGGTCAGTATCGCGGCTATGAGGTAACGACCAACAACCCGCCGGGCGGCGGCGTCATGCTGGTCGAGATGCTCAACGTGCTTGAGAATTTCGATCTCTCCGCATTCGGGCACAACAGCGTCGAATATCTGCGCGTGGTCTGCGAAGCGATGAAGCGCGCGACCGCCGACAAGGATCGTTTCCTCGGCGATCCGGGCTTCCTCGATATTCCCGTCGGCAAGCTGACGTCGAAGGAATATGCCGCGACGATGGCGGCGGAGATCAAGGCGCGCGTCAAGGGCGACGTGCCACGTTTCAATTCGGGGCATCCGTCGAAGGACACGACTCATGTGTCGGTGGTCGACCGCGACGGCAACTGCGTGACCATGACCCATTCGCTCGGCATGCCGTCCGGCGTCATCACCGATGGCCTCGGCTTCATCTACAACGGCTGCATGGGCGTATTCGATCCGCGTCCGGGCCGCACCGGATCAATCGCGCCGGGCAAGGCGCGCTTCACCTCGGTGGTGCCGTCGATCGTTTTCCGTGACGGCAAGCCGTATCTGGTGATCGGCGCGCCCGGTGCGACGCAGATCGCGATGGGCGTGTTGCAGGCCATTCTCAACGTGCTCGATTTCGGCATGACCATGACCGAGGCGGTCAGCGCGCCGCGTTTCTCCGCCACAAGCAACGCCATCGACGTGTCGAATCGCATCACCCACGGCGTCACCAACCAGCTCGAAGCCGACGGCTACGAGGTGATCCGCAGCCCGTACACGTTCGGCTTCGCGGCCGTGCACGGCATCCGGATCGACGGCGACAAGCTCGACGGCGGCGCCGACCCCGGCCATGACGGCATCGCGCTGCCGGTCTGACGCCGAACAACAGAATACAGAGGGAGGAAGAACTATCGTGAGAACAACAAGGATCGGACTGACGGTCGCGGCCATGCTGATGACATGTGGCGCAGCGCAGGCGCAGGTGTCTGACGACGCGGTCAAGATCGGCGTGCTGACCGACCACTCGGGCGGCTTCGCTTATCTGGTCGGCAAGCATTCGGTTGAAGCAACGCAGATGGCGGTCGATGATTTCGGCGGCAAGGTGCTCGGCAAGCCGATCAATGTCGTCACGGCCGATCATCAGAACAAGGCCGACATCGCCTCCGCGATCAGCCGCAAGTGGTTCGAGACCGAAGGCGTCGACACCATCACCGACGTGGCCGGCTCGGCGGTCGCGCTTGCGACCCAGGAAATCGCGCGGTCGCGCGGCAAGGTGCTGCTGATTTCCGGCGCTGCGACCACCGAACTGACTGGCAAGGCCTGTTCGGAGACGACATCGCAATGGAGTTACGACACCTACGCCTTCGCCAAGGGCACGGCGAGCCAGGTGACCAAGCAGGGCGGCGATAGCTGGTACTTCCTGACCAGCGACTACGCGTTCGGTCATTCGCTCCAGCGCGACGCAAGCCGTTTCGTCGAAGCCAGCGGCGGCAAGGTGCTGGGCGCGGTGCGTTTTCCGTTCGGTTCGCCGGATTTCTCGTCGTTCCTGCTTCAGGCGCAGGCCTCCAAGGCCAAGGTGATCGGCCTTGCCATGTCGGGCGCGGATCTCCTGAGCGCGGTCAAACAGGCGCGTGAGTTCGGCATTGTGCAGTCGGGGCAGAACCTCGCCAGCCTTGTGATCTACATCAACGATATCGAAGGGGTCGGCCTCAACGTCGCGCAGGGACTGACGCTGACGACCTCGTTCTATTGGGACGCCAACGACGCGACCCGCGCCTGGGCCAAGCGGTTCATGGAGCGCTCGGGTGGTTTCATTCCGAACCTCATCACCGCAGGAACCTACGCGTCGGTGCTTCACTATCTGAAGGCGGTCGAGGCTGCCGGAACGGACGAGGGCAAAGCGGTGGCCGCGAAGATGAAGGAAATGCCGGTCAACGACTTCTACAACAAGAACGTGAAGATCCGTGCGGATGGCCGGGTGATGCACAAGACCTTCCTGATGAAGGTCAAGTCGCCGACGGATTCGAAGTATCGCGGCGACTTCTATCAGCAACTGGCTGAAATGTCCGGCGAGGAGTCGTTCAAGCCGCTGGCGGAAAGCGAATGCCCATTGGTTAAAAAGTAGAAACGGAAGCATCTCAACTGCGCCCGCCGGCGACACTCCGGCGGGCGTTTTGTTTTTTGACGTTAAATCTCTTCGATCGTGACCTTGTCCGGGTAGAATGCCAGATGCCCTTCGATCTGCTTCACCGACTCGTAGGGCGTCTCGTAGGTCCAGATTGCGTTTTCCAGCGTCTTGCCGCCGGATACGATGCTGAAATAGCTCGCATCGCCCTTGTCGGGGCAATAGGTGCTGTGGTCCGTCCGCTTCAGCTTCCCGGCATTGGCGTCGGTGCGCGGAATGTACTGGACGGCAGGGTATTTCGCTTCTTTCAGGGTCAGGGCGTGGCTGGTTTCGGCGATGACGTCGCCGCCGACACTGACGCGGACCCGTTTGGGGTTCGGGGCAATGGTGATCGGGTGGTCCGGGCCTGGAATCTTCATGCGAACGTTTATGACGGGCTCCTGTTGAGGTCACAATATAGGTGCGATCCTGCGCAATGCTCGCGTGACGGCGCGGGTTGTGCAGGCTAGAATCAGGCATATTTCGTGCATTGAGTGAGCCGGGATAAGGCTCAACATGAGGAGATTCAAAGACATGCCAATGGACGCGCGGGACATCGAAACGATGATCAAGGCTGCCTTGCCTGACGCGCAGGTCACTATCCGCGATCTCGCCGGGGACGGCGACCACTACGCGGCCACCGTGATCTCGGAATCCTTTCGCGGCAAGTCGCGGGTGCAGCAGCACCAGATCGTCTATCAGTCGCTGAAGGGGCAGATGGGCGGCGTGCTTCATGCGCTGGCGTTGCAGACGGGTGTGCCGGACGCCTGATCGACGGAAGCGGGGGCAACCGTGTCGACAAAGAAAACATTGCTGCGGGCGCGCGGGCCGCACCAGCATCATCGCGTCACCTACGTCGAACTGTTCTTCGATCTGGTGTTTGTTTTCGCCATCACCCAGATTTCCCACACGCTGCTGGCGCATTTCACGCCGCTCGGCGTTCTGCAAACCGCGATCCTGTTTCTGGCGGTCTGGTGGGTCTGGATCTACACATCCTGGATCACCAACTGGCTCGACCCGGAGCGCACGCCCATCCGGGTGATGCTGTTCGGCCTGATGATCGCCGGCCTGCTGCTCTCTACATCCATTCCCAAGGCATTTGAAAGCAGGGGACTGGCGTTCGCGCTGGCCTTTGTCGTCATGCAGGTCGGGCGCTCGGCCTTCACGTACTGGTCGATCCCGAAGTCCGAGCCCGGTTTGCGCATGAATCTGTTGCGCATCACCCTGTGGCTCGCATGCAGCGGCGTATTCTGGATCGCGGGCGGGCTTGCGGAGGGGCAAACGCGGCTACTTCTGTGGATCGTCGCGGTGGCGATCGAATACTGCGGACCGGCGATGCGATTCCGGTTTCCCGGCTTGGGCGCGACACCTCTCGCGGACTGGGAGGTCGAAGGCGGCCATATGGCCGAACGCTGCGCGCTGTTCATCATCATTGCGCTCGGCGAATCCATCGTGGTCACCGGAGCGACCTTCGCGTCAGCCGCATGGACCGCGCCGGTGATCATGGGCTTCATCGTGGCGCTGATCGGCAGCATCGCGATGTGGTGGGTGTATTTCCATATCGGCGCCGAGGCGGGGGCGGAACACATCTCGCACTCCGACGAAACGGGAAAGCTGGCCCGGCTTGCCTATACCTATCTGCACCTGCCGATTGTTGCGGGGATCGTGGTGACGGCGGTCGGCGACGAGTTAGTGCTGGCGCATCCCGCAGGCCACGCGGACGTCAAGGCCATTCTCAGTATTGTCGGCGGGCCGCTGCTGTTTCTGGTCGGCACCATTCTGTTCAAGCGCAGCATCCGCGGCATCTTTCAGCTCTCGCACCTTGTCGGCATCGGTCTGCTGATCGTGCTGATCCCGTTCGCACATTACCTGTCGCCGCTGTCGCTGTCCGCGGCAACGACCGTCATCATGCTGATCGTCGCGGCGTGGGAAGCGATCTCGCTTCGCTCGCAGGCGGTATCCGACGAAATCTGAAATCAGCCCCCGTCGTCCGCCACCAGCGCATGAACCGAGAACATCCCGTCAGGGTCGGTCCATGATGCGCGCGGCGTCCATCCGGAGCCACGCGCCAGCGCCGTGAAGCGCTCGATGCTGTATTTGTAGCTGCTCTCGGTATGGATCGTCTCGCCGGTGCGGAACGTCGCCGTGTGATCCAGCACTCGAACGGTCTGTGGCTTGCGGCTGATCAGATGCATCTCGATGCGATGGCGCTCGCGGTTGTAGATCGCGCGGTGCTTGAAGCCGTCGAGATCGAGATTCCCACCGAGTTCGCGGTTGATGCGCGCCAGCACGTTGAGATTGAACTGGCCGGTCACGCCCGCCGCGTCGTTATAGGCGTCGTGAAGCACGCGCTCGTCCTTCTCGAGATCAACGCCGACGATCAGTGTCGCGCCTTCGCCGAGAATGGCGCGCGCGCTGCGCAGGAAGGCACAGGCTTCATGCGGATCGAAATTTCCGATGGTCGAGCCCGGAAAGAAGCCGACTTTCGGCATGTCCTTCACGTCCGGCGGCAGTTCGAATGGTTTGGTGAAATCGGCGGTGACCGGATGAACCGCAAGATCGGGGAAGTCTTCGCGCAAGGCACTGGCTTGACCGTTGAGGAAATCACCGGAGATATCTACCGGCACGTAAGCCTTGAACGCGCATTGCTTCAGCAGCAGGCGCACCTTGGTTGTGGCGCCGGCACCGAATTCCACCAGCGCCGCGTTGGCGGGGATCGCCGCTCCGATCTCTGCGCCGCGGTCGCGCAGGATGCGCAACTCGGTGCGGGTCGGATAATATTCCGGCAGCAGCGTGATCTGCTCGAACAGTTTCGAGCCTTCTTCGTCGTAGAAATATTTGGGCGACAGCTTTTTCGGCTGTTGTGACAATCCCGCGATCACGTCCTGAGCGAAGGAACGGTCAATTTGATCGTGGGCTGGGGCATCGGCGCGCGCGTTGATATGCACATTCATGACGATCTCATGTGTTGAGGAATCAGACGGTGTAATCGGCGAGGCGCAGTCCGGTGAACTGCCAGCGGTGATGGGGATAGAAGAAATTGCGATAGGTGATACGGCTATGATTGTCCGGTGTTGCCAGCGATGAGCCGCGCAGCACCAGTTGGTTGATCATGAACTTGCCGTTGTACTCACCAAGCGCGCCTTCAATGGCGCGATAGCCGGGGTAGGGCGAATACGAACTGCGGGTCCACTGCCAGACGATGCCGAACGCATCGTTGAGATGACCGGCGCGGGCGGCGACTTCCCATTCCATTTCCGTCGGCAGGTGCTTTCCGCTCCAGCGCGCGAATGCATCGGCCTCGTAATAACTGAGATGCGAGACGGGGGCTGACGGATCGATCGGCTGCAATCCGCCGAGCGTCATGATCTTCCATTGGCCGTCAATCTTCCGCCAGTGACCAGGCGCTTGCCAGTCCTCGTTGGTAGCGGCCGCGAAACCGTCCATCAGCCAGAGCGTGGCCGTCTCATAACCGCCGTCCTTCATGAACGCGAGCCATTCGGCATTGGTGACGAGATTGCGCGCCAGCTTCACAGGGCCGACCAGTGCGCGGTGCGCGGGCTTCTCGTTGTCGAAATGGAATGACTCGTCGGCGTGGCCGATGGTGTGGATGCCTTCCATCAGTGTGACCCATGCGTCGCCGGCGCGGGTCGCAGCCGGAAATGTCCAGCCGGCCTCATAAGCCGGCGGGATCGGGTTCTGCGCGAAAGCATGCAGGATGTCGGTGAGCAGTAATTCCTGATGCTGCTGCTCGTGGTTGAGTCCGACCTCGATCAGCGGCTCCAGCTTCGCCAGTGTCTCCGCGTCCGCCGAATCGAAAAATGCCGCGACCGCGGCATCGACGTGCTTGCGATAGGCCGTCACCTCGTCCGCACCCGGGCGGGTGAGGTGGCCGCGCTGGGCCCGGGCGTGACGCGGCCCGGCGCTGACGTAATAGGAGTTGAACAGGTAGGCGTAGTCCGGGTGATAGGGCTTGTAGCCGTCAGAATGCTCGCCCAGCAGGAATTGCTCCCAGAACCAGGTGACGTGGGCACGGTGCCATTTCGTGGGGCTGGCATCCGGCATCGACTGGACCAACTGGTCTTCTGGGGACAGCGGGGCCGCCCGCCGCTCGGTCTCGTCCCGGACGGTGCGATAGGCCTTCAGCAGCCGGGCTGCCAATTCGTTGCGGGATTCCTGGCCAGATTTGGCCGTAAATGCGGAGGAAGTGGCGACACGGGCGTCTGGTTGGGATGCTGGTTTCGTCACGAGAATCTCCGGTTGAGGAGAGAACGATGCTTCTCCGGAACGGTTCCGCAGAAGGGATGCTCTAGATAGGGGGCGTTGCCGGAGATAAAAGGTACCGTCAGCCGTGAAGTAGGTACGCGCCGGCTACGGCGCTGTTACAGGGCCGGGCATGGCAGACCCGCAGTGCCCCTTTTGGGGACGGCATGGCACCCTTTCAGCGATTTGATTGGGCTGCGGAACCGTTTCACGCTACATATATGCCCAGAGAAGCAGGTCGGTGACCGAATCCCGGCCTGGGCAAAGCCACTTAAGGACGCGATTATGAGCATCGAGCAATTCATCGACAACGAAGTGAAGTCCAACGACGTCGTGCTGTTCATGAAGGGCACGCCGCAGTTTCCGCAGTGCGGATTCTCGGGCCAGGTGGTCCAGATCCTCGATCACGTCGGTGTTGCCTACAAAGGCCTGAACGTTCTTGAGTCGGGCGAACTGCGCGACGGCATCAAGATCTATTCGAACTGGCCGACCATTCCGCAGCTCTACGTCAAGGGCGAATTCGTCGGTGGTTGCGACATCATCCGCGAGATGTTTCAGGCTGGCGAATTGCAGCAGCTGCTCTCCGACAAGGGCATCGCGGTTCAGCAGCCTGTTGGCTGATGCCGATTGGGCATGATCTGATCCGAAAACCGGTTTCCACTTTTCGGGATCATGCTTTCTGCGAGACGGCTTAAGCCGTCTCGCTTGTGAATCACTATTCCCGACCGATACACTTCCTCCCAAGCCCGGACGCCAACGATCCGGGCTTTAGTCTGCGAAGACTTTGTCTGAAAAGACTTGGTCTCAGAAGACTTGGGAGGAATTTCTATGTTCGTGTCTCGCCATATCAGGGCGTCGCTGTTTGTTGCCCTGACGCTTACCGTTGCAAGCAACGCATTTGCCGATAGTGTTGTCCGCACCCGTCCCGCCGAGGCGGGGCTGTCACCCGCCGGACTCGCGCGGATCGGCGCGTACATCAAGAACGAAATTGCCACCAGCAAGATTCCCGGCGCTGTGGTGATGATCCAGCGGCGTGGTCAGCTCGCCTATTACGAGACCTTCGGCGTGCGCGACCCGGCCACCAAGGCGCCGATGACGGCGGACACGATCTTCCGGATTTATTCGATGTCGAAGCCTGTCACGACGGTGGCGGCGATGATGCTGGTCGAGGAGGGCAAGCTGCAACTCGACGACCCTGTCGCGAAATTCATTCCAGCCTTCAAGGATGTGAAAGTCGGCGTCGAGAAGAAGGGCGATGACGGAAACATGACGCTCGATCTCGTGCCGTCCCGCCGGCCCATGACGGTGCAGGATCTGATGCGCCACACCTCGGGCATCACCTACGGCTTCTTCGGCGAGGGCCTCGTCAAGAAAGCCTATGTCAACGCGAAGATCTTCTCGGAAGATGTCGACAACGCCGGCTTTGCCGATCGCATCGCCAAGCTGCCGCTGGCCTATCAGCCGGGATCGACCTGGGACTACAGCCACTCCACCGACATTCTCGGACGGGTGGTCGAGGTGGTGTCCGGCAAGTCGCTCTATCAGTTCGAGAAGGAGCGCATTCTCGATCCGCTCGGCATGAAGGACACCAGCTTCTATGTCACCGACAAGGCCAAACAGCCGCTGATCGCAGAGCCGTTTCCGAACGATCGCAAGATCGGCAATGACGCCGAGATGAACGATCCGCGCATCGCGCGTAAATGGGAGTCCGGCGGCGGCGGCATGGTTTCGACCATCGGCGACTATGCGCGCTTCACGAAAATGCTGCTGAACGGCGGTACGCTCGACGGCAAGCGTTATCTGAGCCCGAAAACCATCGCCTATATGGGATCGAACCATGTCGGCCCGGCGTCGGGCGTGGCGAACGGTCCCTACTATCTGCCGGGGCCAGGCTTCGGTTTCGGCCTTGGATTCGCGGTGCGCACCGAGCCGGGTGTCAGCGTCATGGAGGGCAGTGTCGGCGAGATGAACTGGTCGGGTGCGGGCGGCACCACGTTCTGGGTCGACCCGAAGGAAGAGATGTTCGTGGTCTTCATGTCCCAGACCGTCCAGCACCGTGGACGCCATCGCGCGGCGCTCAAGAACCTCGTCTACGGTTCGTTCGAAAAGTAGTATTATCTTATGACTTTAGTCGCCCGGTGCAGCCGGGCCGGGCGGCGTGTGTATCTGATTGACCACGGCAAACATGAAGGCGGCAAGCCGATGAGATCGCGGCGTATCTGGAGCTTGCTTCCCGCCGCGATGATTGCGTTGACGGCAAGCGCCGCTGTCGCTGACGGTGCAATGCGGATTTATCCGCCGGACGCCGTTCTCTCCCCGCAACGGCTTGAGCGCATCACCGACTTTTTCAACAACGAAGTCGCGACCGGCAAGATTTCCGGTGCGATCGTTCTGATCCAGCGCCGCGGCAAGCAGGCCTATTTCAAATCCTTCGGCAAGATCGATGCGACGACCGGCGAGCCGATGACACCGGAAGCGATCTTCCGGATCTTCTCGATGACCAAGCCGGTCACGAGCGTCGCGGCGATGTTGCTGGTGGACGACGGCAAGCTGAAACTCGACGACCCGGTGTCCAAGTACATTCCGTCTTTCGCCGACGCGAAGGTGGGCGTGGAGACCAAGACGGAGAATGGCGATCCCGTCCTCAAGCTCGTCCCGCTGGAGCGTCCGATCACCATCGAGGATCTGCTACGGCAATCAGCCGGCATTCCCTATGGTTTCTACGGCAAGAGCCTCGTCCGATCGGCCTACAACAATGCCGATCTGTACGTGGAAGGGACCGATAACGCCGCCGTGGCCGAAAAGATCGCGCGGCTGCCGCTGGCCGAGCAGCCGGGCACACTGTGGGATTACGGCCACTCGCTGGACGTGCTTGCCCGCGTGATCGAAGTCGTATCCGGAAAATCGCTTTATGCCTTCGAGAAGGAGCGGCTGTTCGACCCGCTCGGCATGAAGGATACGTCGTACTATGTTGCGGACCCGTCGCAGTATCGCCGCATCGCGGAGCCGCTGCCGAGCGACAGCAATTTCAGAACCGGCAATTCCCGGAATCCGCGGGTATTCTCGAAGTGGGAGCCGGGGACCAGCGGGCTGTTGACGACCATTGGCGATTACAGCCGGTTCGCGCAGATGTTGCTCAATGGTGGCGAACTCGACGGCAGGCGTTATCTGAAGCCTGAGACCTTCGCGACCATGACCGCGAACCACATCGCACCGGCAACCGGAGTGAAGCGCGGATCGTATTATTTCCCGGGCGACGGTTTTGGCTATGGCCTCGGCTTCGGGGTCCGCACCGAACCCGGCAACGCCACGCCGCCACCGCCGGGTTCGCTCGGGGAGATTAAGTGGGACGGCGCGGGCGGGACATATTTCTGGGTCGATCGCGCGCAGGACATGTTTGTCATCCTGATGATGCAGTCGCCGTCGGAAAAGGGGCGGATCCAGCCCGCGCTGAAGGCCATGGTTTATGACGCTTTGGAGTAACCGGCGCGGCTTTGCACGATAGCTGCTGCCCGCTAAAGTCCGGCTTCATCGACCGGATTTGCGGAGATCGGTGTTGTTTTATTCAAATATCGTCCGGCGCGTTGGCGCTGCCTTGCTTGTCGCATCCATCTCTGCCGCAGTCATGGTGCAGTCATCGTCGGCTTTCGCGGAAAGCCTTGGGCGGACCAACCCGGACAAGGCCGGCTTTTTCCCGCAACGACTGGCGCGCATCACCGAGTATTTCAACAATGAAGTCGCGACAGGGAAAATCCCCGGCGCGATTGTATTGGTCCAGCGCAACGGCCAGCCCGCGTATTACGAATCCTTCGGTGTCCGCAATCCTGCGACCAAGGCGCCGATGACGTCCGACACCATCTTCACGCTGTTCTCGATGACAAAGCCGATCACGTCGGTTGCGGCGCTGATGCTGGTGGAGCAGGGCAAGCTGGCGCTCGACGACGAGGTCGGGAAATACATCAAGGGATTCTACACCATCAAGGTCGGCGAGGAGAAACCCGGTCCCGATGGCAGGCCGGAGCTTGATCTCGTTGCGCCGCGCCGCCCGATCCAGATTCACGATCTGCTGCGGCAGTCAGCGGGCATTCCGTATGCATCGCTGGCCTACGGCGTGGTGAAGAAGCCTTACGAAGACGCCGACCTGATGTCTGGCAAATTCACCAACGAAGAAGTTGCGGACAAGATCGCCGCGCTGCCGCTGATCAGTCAGCCCGGCGAATATTGGACCTACGGTCACGCCACAGACGTGCTCGGGCGGGTGATCGAGGTGGTGTCGGGAAAAACGCTTTACCAGTTCGAGAAGGAGAATCTTCTCGGCCCGCTCGGGATGACCAACACGAGTTTTTTCGTCACCGATCCGGCGAAGCAGGCGCTGCTCGCCGATTCATTTCCGACCAAGTATGACAAGCTCGATCGCGATCCGCGTGAGGTCACCAAATGGGAATCCGGCGGCGGCGGCATGGTGTCGTCGATGGCCGACTATGCGCGGTTTGTGCAGATGCTGCTCAACCGCGGCGAACTCGACGGCACGCGCATTCTGGCGCGCAAGACCGTGGACCTGATGACATCGAACCACATCGGCGAGGCGGCGGGTATCAAGCCGTGGGTTTATTATTTCCCCGGTGCCGGATTTGGTTTTGGCCTCGGCGTCGCCGTGCGGACCGAACCCGGCGTCAGTCACTGGCCAGGCTCTATCGGTGAATACGAGTGGAGTGGGGGCAGCGGGACATATTTCCTGGTCGACCCGAAGGAAAACATGTTCGCGATCCTGATGATTCAGTCGCCCTCACAGCGCGGACGTATCCAGTCGGCGTTCAGAAGCCTTGTTTACGGTGCGATGAGATAGCGCCGGAACTCGCGCAAAGAGAAAAAGGCCGCCCGGTGAGGCGGCCTTTCGTATTTCTGTAATCCGCGCCGAGGAATTAGCGCGAATAGAATTCGATGATGAGGTGCGGCTCCATCTGAACCGGGAACGGAACTTCCGAAAGACCCGGAACGCGCACGACCTTGGCAACCTGCTTGCCGTGATCGACTTCGAGATAGTCCGGGGTGTCACGCTCGGGGAGCTGGTTGGCTTCGAGCACGAAGGCGAGCTGCTTGGAGGCTTCCTTGATCTCGACGACGTCGCCGACCTTGACCTTGTAGCTGGCGATATTGACGCGCTTGCCGTTCACCTTGATGTGGCCGTGGTTGATGAACTGACGGGCCGCGAACATGGTGGCCACGAACTTCGCGCGATACACCACGGTATCAAGGCGGCGCTCGAGCAGGCCGATCAGGTTCTCACCCGAGTCGCCCTTCAGGCGGCTGGCTTCGACGTAGATCGCGTGGAACTGACGCTCGGAAATGTTGGCGTAATAGCCCTTGAGCTTCTGCTTGGCGCGCAGCTGCGTGCCGAAGTCGGAGAGCTTGCCCTTGCGGCGCTGGCCGTGCTGGCCGGGGCCGTATTCGCGCTTGTTGACGGGGCTCTTCGGGCGGCCCCAGATGTTCTGGCCCATACGGCGATCGATTTTATACTTCGCCTCACTACGCTTAGTCATCGCGTCCTCTTTCGTAAGTTTGAGTTTTGAGGAAACGCGCCCTCCTGTGCAGCGGATAAATCCGGTGCTGACAGGTCCGCCTCATAAGCTTGATGGGGAGGACCACGGGTCGCGAAACGCAACGCGGGCCGAAACCGGCCCGCGAGCAACGTGTTCATAGGTAAAAAGGGCCAATAAGTCAAACAGTTCGGCGGGTTATTTAGGGGCGGCAGTGGCGACCGGCTTGCCTTCTTCCACAACGTAAACGGCCATGATTTTCAAGCCCTTAGGCCCTGTTTTGACGTCGTGAGGGACCCCGGACGGGACGGCGTAGGAGTCGCCGGCCTTGAGTGCCTGATCAGGCTTGCCCTCGACGATCAGCGTGGCGTCGCCTTCGAGGACATAGCCGGTGTCGACGCCCGGATGGGTATGACGGCCGGCCAGCGTGTCGGCCGGAATCTCGGCGATGACGGTGACGATGTTGTAGCCCTTGGGGAACTCGATCTTTTGCAGCGGGGTGCGCTTGATGCCGCCCGGAGCCGGGGCCTGGGCCACCGCCCCGCCGATGCCGGCGAACGCCACGATCGTCAGGCCGAGAATGATCTTCTTGAGCATGTGTATCTCCCTTTCGCTGTTCTCTTTCGGAACAGACCGCGCGGGAGGCTATCAGCCGAAGGATACCGGCGGAAGGGCGGTTCTCAGCTCACGAGGCTGGCGCCGAAGAACGGCATGAGTGCCTTGGCCAGAACCGGCGACGGCGCTTGTCCCGACGTGAAGAGGATGCGCGCACCGAGCGTCTCGCCGAGGCCGTTGGCGGAGCCGAGCAGGTCGCTGACCCGCCGTGCGATGGCGGGCGCGGGGTCGATCCAGTCCACGCCCCATGGCGCAAGCGCAAGCATTTGATCGATCAGCAAAGGATAGTGTGTGCAGGCCAGCACCACGGTATCGGTCCGTGCTCCATCATTATTTTGGCCATTGAGGAAGCACGGCGCGATCTCGGCGGCGATGGCGTCGTCGCTGACGCGCTCGCCGCGCAGCGCCGCTTCGGCAAGGCTCGCGAGATTTTCCGCGCCCACCAGCGTCACATCGCAGCCCTGGGCGAAATCAGCGATCAGTTTCTTCGTGTACTCGCGCTTCACGGTGCCTTTGGTGCCAAGCACCGACACGCGCTTGGTCTTCGACGAGGCGCAGGCGGGCTTGATCGCCGGCACGGTGCCGACGAAAGGGACCGTGTAGACCTCGCGCAGATGCGTCATCACCAGCGTGGACGCGGTGTTGCAGGCGATCACGGCAAGGTCGGGGGCATGCTCGGCAATCAGGTCGCCAACCAGCGGCACGACGCGGGCGACGATCTCGTCCTCGGTGTGCTGGCCATAGGGGAAATAGGCGTCATCCGCGACGTAGATATAGCGCGCGCCCGGCCGCAGCTTGACGATCTCTCGAAACACGGTGAGACCGCCGAGGCCGGAATCGAAAACCAGTATCGTGGGCGTCTGGGACACAAAAGCCATGATAGCCGATCTGCGGTTACCACTTTGTTGTAATCAGGGCGCTAGTGGTCCGATTCTAACATTCGCCTCGCGTTCCAGCAGGCATTTCTTGCGAATGTTAGAATCGAAAGACCACTAGCAAGTATAGGTTTTTAGTGGAGTTTGGATTTGACATTCGCTTTACGGACTCGCTTTTGGCGGGGGAGCGAATGTCAAATCCACTCCACTGTTAGACCGGCTGAAGCGGCCGATATGGCTCCGCCGGCAGTTCGATCCGGATAGCGTCGCCCGGCCGGACGTCGCCATCGGCCAGCACGATGCTCATGATCCCGGCCTTGCGGATCAGGTTGCCATCGGCGTCCTTGTCCAGCGTCGCGGCCATCAGGCCCTGCTGGAAGCGGTCGATCTGGATGCAGGGATTGCGCAGGCCGGTGACCTCGACCAGGGCGGTCTCGCCGAGATGCAGCCGCGTTCCGGTCGGCAGCGCCAGCAGGTCGATGCCGCGTGTGGTGACGTTTTCGCCCATCTCGCCGGGCCGGACGATGAAGTTCTTGGGCGCCAGTTCGTCGAACAACTCCTCGTGGATGAGGTGGACCTGACGCAAATTGGGCTGGGTCGGGTCTCTGGCGACACGGGAGCGATGCTTCACCGTCTCGCCCATATGCGCGTCACCGTCGACGCCGAGCCCCTTGAGCAGGCGGATGCTGAGGCTGTTGGTCTTGCTGAAGTGGTGACCCTTGCGCAGGCTCACCGCGGTGACGATGCCCATCGGTTCAGGATGCTCTTTTGATAATGGGCATGATTTTTATCCGAAAACCGGTATCCACTTTTCGGAATCATGCCCCAAACACGCGCTTGAAGATCGTATCGACGTGCTTGAAGTGATACGCGAGGTCAAATTGTTCCTCGATCTCCTTGTCCGACAGATATTTCTTTACGTCGGCATCTTTCTTCAACAATGACTGGAAATCGCCTTCGCCGCGCCAGACCGGCATCGCGTTGCGCTGAACCAGCTTGTAGGCGTCCTCACGCGAAGCGCCTTTCTGCGTCAGTGCGATCAGGAGCCGCTGCGAGTGAACGAGGCCGCCAAGACGGTCGAGGTTCTTCTGCATGTTGGCCGGATAGACCAGCAGCTTTTCGACAACGCCAGCCAGACGATTGAGCGCGAAGTCGAGCGTCACCGTTGCGTCGGGACCGATCATGCGCTCGACGGAAGAGTGCGAAATATCGCGCTCATGCCAGAGCACGACGTTCTCCAGCGCGGGCGTCACGGCGGAGCGGACGATGCGTGCGAGGCCGGTGAGGTTTTCCGTCAGCACGGGGTTGCGCTTGTGCGGCATTGCCGACGAGCCCTTCTGGCCTTCGGAGAAGAACTCTTCGGCTTCCAGCACTTCGGTGCGCTGCATGTGGCGGATTTCAGTGGCGAGGCGCTCGACCGACGAGGCGACGACGCCCAGCGTCGCAAAGAACATCGCGTGCCGGTCGCGCGGGATCACCTGGGTTGAGATCGGCTCGACGGCGAGGCCCATGGCCTTGGCCACATGCTCTTCGACACGCGGATCGATCTGCGCGAAAGTGCCGACCGCGCCGGAAATGGCGCAGGTGGCGATTTCCTTGCGCGCGGCCACGAGGCGTTCACGGGCGCGGGTGAATTCCGCATAGGCATAGGCGAGCTTCAGGCCAAACGTGACCGGCTCGGCGTGGATGCCGTGAGAGCGGCCGATGGTCGGCGTCATCTTGTGCTCGAAGGCGCGGGTCTTCAGCGCGGCGAGCACCTTGTCGGTGTCGGCGATCAGGATATCGGCGGCGCGTGCGAGCTGCACGTTCAGGCAGGTGTCGAGCACGTCGGACGAGGTCATGCCCTGATGCACGAAACGCGCTTCGGGGCCGACGATTTCGGCCAGATGGGTCAGGAAGGCGATGACATCGTGCTTGGTCTCACGCTCGATCTCGTCGATGCGCTCGACGTTGAAGGTCGCGTCCTTGGCCTTGGCCCAGATGGTTTTGGCAGCTTCCTTCGGGATGACGCCCAGTTCTGCCAGCGCGTCGGCGGCGTGCGCCTCGATCTCGAACCAGATCTTGAAACGCGTCTGTGGCTCCCAAATGGAGACCATTTCGGGGCGGGAATAACGGGGAATCATCGCGAACTCGTAGGGTTGGGGATTACGCCGCGCTTTAGCAGATCGTATCCCGCGAGGCCACCCTGCATTGACATCATCAGCAGCGGTATGCAGTCCTATTTCCGATTTTTAAGGAGCGTATATGACCAGCGACGCCATCCGAAGGGAAATTGCCGCCGGCGAGCGGGTGCTTTGGAATCAAAAGGCACTCGGGGGACTGAGATTGGAAGCCGGCGATTTACAGAAATCTGGCTTTGGATTGCTTTTTTTCGGCTTCTCGCTGTTCTGGATTTACGGTGCTTGGAATGACACGTCCAACGCCAAAGCTGGCCTTTTTCCTCTATTTGGATTGCCGTTTGCGCTCATTGGCCTTTATCTATTCGTCGGCCATTTTTTCTGGAGTGCACTTTGCAGAAGATACACTGAATACGCCGTGACCAATCAGCGTGTAATTGTCAGTTCGGGGATATTCAGTCGAACGACGCAATCGATTGAATATCTAAAAATTCCTATTCTTACGATGACTGAAAAATCTGATGGAAGCGGGACCATTCAATTTGGCGAGACAAAAAGTGTAAGTCAGGGCGACGGTGTGTCTTTCGTCGCAACAAAAATCGATGCTGTCCCTGAGGTGCGTGCCGTTTACGATCTGCTTCGCAAAATATCGAATTCATCGAGAACAAGGTCTGATTTGACGAACGCCTAGATCGCTTCGCCGCGCGCGTGCGCCGCTGCGTTGCGGATCGCGGAAATATTGGCCTTGTAGCTATCCAGCGTGCCGCCCTTGAACACGGCCGATCCCGCGACCAGCGCGTTCGCGCCGGCGGCTGCGACCTTGGCGGCATTGTCGGCCGTCACCCCGCCGTCGACCTCAATGTCGATAGGCCGGCCGGCGCACATCGCGCGGACCTGCGAAATCTTTTCCAGCACGGCGGGAATGAACGACTGGCCGCCGAAGCCGGGATTGACCGACATCACCAGCACCAGATCGATCATGTCGATCACGTACTCGATCGCGCTCGCGGGTGTTGCTGGGTTGAGCGACACGCCGGCCTTCTTGCCGAGTGCGCGGATCGCCTGCAACGAGCGATGCAGGTGCGGGCCGGCCTCGGCATGCACGGTGATGATATCCGAACCGGCCTTGGCGAAAGCTTCGAGATACGGATCGCACGGCGCGATCATCAAATGCGTGTCGAAAATCTTCTTCGAGTACGGGCGCATCGCCTTGATGACATCCGGGCCGTAGGAAATGTTCGGCACGAAGTGGCCGTCCATCACGTCGAGATGGATCCAGTCAGCACCCGCCTGATCGACGGAGCGGACTTCCTCGCCGAGTTTGGAGAAATCCGACGCCAGAATCGACGGCGCGATAATGAGGGGGCGCGGTGCAAAGGGCTGGGACATCATGGTTTCCGGTGCCAGCGGTGACAGACGGTTTCGCCTAACACGCCGCCTGCGCGCGGGCAATGTAACGCCGGCGGCATGCACAGGAACAGCGTGAAAACCGGCGGCAAATTCTGCCGTTTCGGCAGAATTTGCCGTGTCGAAACTGCTTTAGGCCGGCGGAAATGCGCGTATTTAAAGGGCTTCTGAAGCGGCACGGCAATTGCTGGATACCTGTCGGGATGATCTGAGCCGCCGTGAGCGGCTTTGGGGAGTATCGCGATGTTTTTTGCCGCAGGTGCTGTTGGAGCTGCCGCTGCCGCCGCGGGCACAGCCGTGGATTTGCTGTCCTCGCTGACGCCCGGCAAATCGGGTTCGACGACGGGCGTCAAGCAGACGAATTCGATATTCGCTCTCAACGGCTCGAGTGGCGACACATCCGTTTTGACGCCGGCGAATTCCACCGCTCCGGCTCCAGCGGGTGCCCTGTCTCCTTCGACATTCAATGCGCTGCTGTCGGCGCAAGACTCCACCGGCAAAGCGAGCCCGTCGGATGCGTTGAAGGATCTGTTCGCGCAGATCGACACGAACGGCGACGGCAAGATCACCAAAGCCGAGTTTGAAGACAAGCTCGGCGCGGGCGGCACCAACATTGCAGCCGCCGACAATGTCTTCAACAAGATGGATGCCGACAGCGACGGCTCGGTCAGCCTCGACGAGATGGCATCCGCACTGAGAGGCAAGGGCGGCGGTCACAACCAGGCATATCGCGCCGGTGGCGGCGCCGATGCGCTGATGCAGGCGCTGCAAGGTGCTTCGAGCACCTCGACAACGAACAGCGACGGCTCGATCACCACCACGCTGACCTACGCCGACGGGTCGAAGATCACGCTCAGCCAGCCTGCGGCTTCCAGCACGTCGACCAGTGCTTCGTCGCAATACAATCTCGTCGAGAAAATGATGCAGCGTCAGACAGACGCACTTGCCACCGCGGCGAAGCAGTCAGTCTCCGTCAAGGTCTGATCGCTCGTGTAGCTGATACCGTCTGCGTCGGTAGCACTACGCACAAAAGCGCGGTTTTCATCAGTCGCTAACCACACCGGCCGGTAATCACACCCACGCGATATTTTTGCGGGGTGAACATCGTGCTGAGATTGGTGGTGTGGGCTGGCGTCATCGGTCTTGTTGCAAGCACTGCACATGCCGAGGACGATTTCGTTGCGTCGCTTCGTCTGCGCGGCGGGTTTGACACCAATCCCCAATTCTCGAACGGCACCGGCATCGGCGGCAGTGGATTCATCGGCACGGACACCGCGCTTGCCGCCGGCACCAGGGAGAAGGATTACAGCTACGGTGTCGCCGCGGAAGCGAGCACCACGCAATACGCCAATCCGTTGGCTGTGCCCGCACTGACCGGAAAGGTCATCTTGCGCGGCACATATGGTGGTGACGATGCTAACATCGCGGCCACCACGACGGTCGCCGATACCAACACCTACAATCTCCGCTCGTCCGATCTCGTGCAGTCGCTCAAGGGCGAAGCCAAGTTCGGCGCAATCAAGGTGTTTACGACCGTTGAGGGTGCGCGTTCATCGCTGAATCAGACCAACGCGATCTTTCAGGACTTCCTGCCGAACCCGCAGGTCTATCTGCGGGGTACGCTGATCCCCGGCATCGCCTATGTACGCGATAAATTCGAGATCGGCGCGTCGGTCAACCTGTCGGTGCGGCGCTATCAGAAGGAGCTGGATGATTTCGGCTATCGCCGCGACAACGAGCGGGTCCAGCCGTTCCTGTTTGCCAAGTATCAGGACAAGGACATCACGGTGTTCGGTTCGATCTCGCAGTTGTACGGCGCGTTTCATGACGTCGATTTCACCAACGTCAATACAACCCTGTTCGACGCGAACCTGTCCTGGCGCATCGCGCCGTTTACGATTGATCTCGCGGCCTATCGCCGCGCGAGCGAAACCACGTTCCCGATCTCGCCGATCACAATCGATACGGCCTATACCGCGAAAGCGAGCTGGCTGGTTGAGCCGAAACTGACCCTGACGGCCGCAGTCGGTTACGCCACGACGGACTATCTGGACTCCCGCTTCAGCGCGCAGACGCTGACTTATGGCATCGGCGCGTCCCACGATCTTGGAAATGGCTACGCGATCGGGCTCGATCTGACGCGCGCGCAAGGCACATTGATCTCGGGTGAGAAAGCCAACGCGATCGTTATCAGTTCATCACTGACGAAGAAGTTTTCGCCATTCGCCAAGGACGAGAAGAAAGAGGCAAAGGACAAACCGGCCGTGACCAAGAGTTAGGTGGCAGCCTGATCCAACGGGGGGACGCTGGACCAGACTGCCGCGCGAATGAGACTTGGGAGGGTGGGGAACTCATTCGCGGTCTTGCAGTGGTCTAGACGTCAGTGCCCGCAGCCGCAGCCGCCTCCGAGCAGACCGCCAAGAGCGCCGCCCTTGCCGAGCACAGCGCCGAGGACGCCACCCTTGCCGGTGGTGACCGCCGCGTTGACGACGAGAGCGCCCCGGCCATCAAGCAGGCCGAGGACTCCACCCTTGCCGGTCAGCACGTTGGCTCCGACGTTCAGACCTTTGCCACCGCCGCCACCTCCGGCGAGGGCGGGAGCGCTGATGAACGCCGTTGCGACAACGGCCAGGCACAGCATTTTCTTCATGACGTTTTCTCCACTGTTGCATGCACGACGTTGTGCACGCCGCGGACCGTATTGCGGAGAATGCCGGCTGCAATCGAAAGGGAAAGATAACCTTAAACGGCGGGGGTTTTCTGCATTTTGCGACAGCATGATGCGTGACTACTTACGGATAAATACCTAACCAGCAGCACGGCAAAATCCGTCACTATTTTTCAAACCGCATTTTCCACGACGGCAGCGCGCCAGCGAAAGGCAATGCATTCGCTTCGTAGATTCCGCGTGCGATCGCTCGCGCGACGACATTCGCAGCAACACCGCCAAGTTCGGTCAGGCCGTATAGCGGATCGATCGCCTTCTCGCAGGTTGCGGCCGCGAACACGATGTCGCCGTCGAGCGGCGCGTGCACCGGATAGATTGCACGGGCAAATCCGGTCTGTGCAATCATCGCAAGCCGCTTGGCTTGCGGCTTGGTGAGGATGGCATCGGTGACGACCACAGCCAGTGTGGTGTTTTCGATCGCTGTCGCGGCAGGGCCGCCCTTGAGCCGCATCGCGAGCATGCTAGCGGTGAACGCGGGCGGCAAGCCACGTCCGCCGAATTCATTGTTCTGCTCGAGAGGCGCGGCCCAGAACCACGGTCCGTCGCCGACATTGACGCTGCCGACGGCATTGACCGACGCAATGGCCGCGACGCGCACGCCGTTTGTCATCACGGCGGAGGCGGAACCAAGCCCGCCTTTGAAATTGGCGGTGGTTGCGCCGAAACCCGCGCCGACGCTGCCGAGCGCGAACGCGCCATCGGTCGCTGCGGCTGCCGCCGTGTAGCCGAGATCGCGATAGGGCGGGAAGCGGCCCCACTTCTTGTTGCCGCCATTCAGCATGTCGAATTGAACGGCTCCTGGAACGATAGGGATCAGAGCGTCGCCGACCGCGAAGCCTCGTCCTTGCTCGGCCAGCCAGGCCTGCACGCCGCCGCCGGCTTCCAGGCCGAAGGCCGAGCCTCCTGAGAGTGCGATTGCATCAATGCATTCGACCGTATTGACGGGTTCGAGCAATGCGCCGTCCCGGATTCCCGGTCCGCCGCCGCGAACGTCCGCGGAAGCGACGGCGGCCTTGTCGAAGATCACTGCCGTCACGCCGGATGCGATGGTTGCATCATGGGCGTGGCCGACGCGGACGCCGGGGATGTCGGTGAGCAGATTCTTCATATTTCTTCTCTTTCCCGGTCACGCCCGATCACAACAAACGGAAGGACAGAGGCCGGAGCTTGCATAGCATATGGGCGACAGTGCAATAAGCGGCATGATCCAGGACGTTTCCATCCCCGCCGCGCTTGCTGCCGGCCTCATCAGCTTTCTCTCGCCATGCGTGCTGCCGCTGGTGCCCCCGTATCTGATCTATCTGACGGGGGCGACCATCGAGCATGTCGCCAACGATGAGGAAAAGAAGGCTTCGAAACGCGCGGTGATGCTGTCGGCGCTCGTCTTCGTGCTGGGGTTTTCGACCGTGTTCGTCGCGCTCGGCGCCAGCGCCAGCCTGATCGGCGGCCTGATCCGGGCCTGGTCAGCGCAGTTGTCGATTGTCGCGGGCATCGCAATCATTCTGATGGGGTTGCATTTTCTCGGTCTGACGCGGATCGGGTTTCTGATGCGTGAGGGTCGCCTGCCGATTCCCAAGCCGGTCGGGTTGTGGGGCGCCTATGTCATGGGGCTGGCGTTTGCGTTCGGCTGGACGCCGTGCATCGGGCCGATCCTCGCGGCGATCCTGTCGGTCGCGGCGTCGGAGACCACGGTGACGAAGGGGGCAGGGCTGCTCGCGGTCTATTCCGCCGGTCTCGGCATTCCGTTCCTGATCGCGGCATTCATGGTGGAGCGGTTTTCGTCAGTGCTCGCGCGGATTAAAAAACACCTCGCGACGGTGGAGCGCGCGATGGGCGTGCTCATGATCCTGGTGGGAATCGGATTTCTCACCGGCGCGGTCTCGGATGTCAGCATCTGGCTGCTGGAGACCTTTCCGGCGTTGCAGAACTTCGGATAACGGCGGGCTTAAAGTCTGTCATGCCCGGGCTTGTCCCGGGCATCCCGGTAAGCTGAGCACAGTGGCCCGTCAATCGAGATCACCGGGACAAGCCCGGTGATGACAATTGAATGTGACTTTGGCTAACGAGCTTACGATCCCTTGTTCAACTCGGCGTAGTTGCCTTTGGCATCCCACTTGTAGACCACATAGTCGAGCAGCTTGATGTCGCCCTTGGCGTCGAATGACAGCTTGCCCAGCACGGTGTCCCACTCGCCGCCCTTGATGGCCTCGATGACCTTCTTCGGATCGGTGCTCTTGATCTTGTTCACGGCCTGCGACCAGACCTGGAACGCAGCGTAGGTGTAGAGCGTGTAGCCTTCGGGATCGATGCCCTTCGCCTTGAACTTCTCGACGATGGCCTTCGCGGTCGGCTTGTTGCGCGGATCGGGACCGAAGGTGAACAGCGTGCCCTCCGCAGCGGCGCCGGTGATCGAAGCGAATTCCTTGTCGTTCATCGCATCGCCGGCCATCAGGATCGTCTTCAGGCCCTGATCACGCATCTGGCGCAGGATCAGGCCGGCTTCCTGGTGATAGCCGCCGACGTAGACCAGATCGATGTTGTCGCGCTTCAGGCGCGAGACGATGGAGTTAAAGTCCTTGTCGCCCTTGTTGTAGGACTCGAACAGCTTTTCCTTGAAGCCGGCGGCGTTCAGCGCCTTCTTGGTCTCATCCGCAAGACCCTTTCCGTAGGTGGTCTTGTCGTTGAGGATGGCGACGTTCTTGCCGGCGAAAGCCTTCGCGATGTACTGCGCGGCGACAAGGCCCTGCTGATCGTCACGGCCGCAGACGCGGAGCACGTTCCATAGCTTGCGCTCGGTGAACACCGGGTTGGTCGAGGCCGGCGTGATCTGCAACACGTTGCCTTCCGCGTAAGCTTCTGACGCCGGGATCGAGGACGACGAGCAGAAATGGCCTGCCACGAACGGCACTTTGGAGCTCGTGAGCTTTTCGGCCACCGAGCGGGCTTGCTTCGGGTCGCAGGCGTCGTCGCCAATTTGCAGGGCCAGCTTCTTGCCGTTGACGCCACCCGCGGCGTTGATGTCGGCAACAGCCAGGTCTGCGCCGTTCTTCATCTGGCGGCCGAATGCGGATTCGCCGCCCGTCATCGGACCGGCGACCGCGACGGAAATGTCTTGCGCAAACGCAGCAGTCGACATGGCAATCGACGCGCCGAGTGCGAGGCCAAGGATACGGGTTGGTTTCATAGGATAATCCTCATGCAGGTCTCGAAGGAGCGTGGCCAGACGGCCCGCCGGGCGAACAAATCCCGCGTATTGTCGGCTGATTTTACCGCCAAGTCATCGGCAATTTTCGCGCCTGCTCAGGAGTTGGATGGCGCATCTTGCCGCAGCCGCCAGCCGAGGGGGCCGCGTGGCTCATACAGCCAGTAATACTGCTTCACCATTTGCCAGGCGCGGGTTCGCTGAAATGCGAGGCACGAAATGGCCATCAGGATGGCAGTTTCGAGCAGATAGGTTTGCGGCTGCCACAGGGTTTCGTTGAACAGTGCGAAATGCACGAATCGCACCGCTAGTCCCATCGGAATCATGGCAACGGCTGCAATCCAGATGCTTCGCCACGTCAGCGCAATTGCCCGGCCTGCGAGCAGCGCGCAGCCACCGCCGAGCACCAGGGTGATGAACAGCACCTGAAAAACGGATTCGTTGGAGTAAAATTGCTGCATCAGTGTCGCCCACCTTCAAGGTAAGCCGCCCTGATCTCCGGCCGCGCCAGCAGTTCCTCGCCGGTTCCGCTGAGTGTGATGAGGCCGTTGACCATCACGTAGCCGCGGTTCGCCAGTTTCAGTGCGTGATTTGCGTTCTGCTCGACGATCAGCACGGTCAGGCCATCCTGACGGTTGAGCGTGCGGACGGCGTCAAAAATCTGTCGTGCGATCAGCGGCGCAAGGCCGAGCGACGGTTCGTCCAGCATCAGGAGCCGCGGACGGCTCATCAGCGCGCGTCCGATCGCCAGCATCTGCTGTTCGCCGCCGGACAGAGTGCCGCCGCGCTGCGCGATGCGTTCCTTGAGACGCGGAAACAGCGTGAAGACGCGTTCGAGATCGGTATTGCGCTCGGCCTCGGTGCTCTCGACTGCGGCGTCCGCCCCCATGCGCAGATTTTCCGCGACCGTCATACGCGGGAAGATGCGCCGTCCCTCGGGGGACTGCGCGATGCGCAGCCGCGCGACATGATGGGTGGGTTCGTTCGTGATGTCCCGGCCATCGAATTCGATGATTCCGGCGCGGGCGCGGGGCCGGCCGAACACCGACATCATCAGCGTGGACTTGCCAGCGCCGTTGGCGCCGATCAGCGCCACGATCTCGCCGGCCTTGATGTCGAGATCGACACCCTTCAGCGCTTCAATGTTGCCATAGGCCGCGACAAGTCCGCGAATGGAGAGGAGAGGCGCTTCGCTCATGTTCCGCCCTCCATGACTTCGATGGCGGTCTTTTCGTCCGCGCCGAGATACGCCGCGATGACTTTCGGATCATCGCGGATTTCGCGCGGCGTGCCGGCGGCGATCTTGACGCCGTGGTCGAGCACAAAGATGCAGTCGGAGATTCCCATCACCACCGACATGTCGTGTTCGATCAACAGGATCGATGTGCCGTGATCCTTGCGGATCGCACGGAGCAGTTCGCTCAATTCGTCGCTCTCGCGTACGTTTAGTCCGGCGGCGGGCTCGTCGAGACAGAGCAGCGCCGGTTCGGAGCACATGGCGCGCGCGATCTCGAGCCGGCGCTGATCGCCGTAAGGGAGATTGCCGGCGGCATCGTCGGCGCGGGCGGTGAGGCCGATGCGATCGAGCCAATAGCGCGCGCGTTCGATGGCGCGCTGTTCAGCGCGGCGAAAACCCGGCGCTCCAACAAGACCGAGAAACGTATAGCCCGAAGCCAGCATCAACGCGTTGTGCTGCGCCACCATCAGGTTTTCCAGCGCCGTCATGCCCGCGAACAGCCTGATATTCTGGAACGTGCGCGCGACTTTCGCCACCTTCGAGATCCGATAGTCGAACAGCCGCTCCAGCAGGAACTCGCGGCGGTCTTCATGAATGAGGCGCATCATGCCGGTGGTCGGCTTGTAGAAGCCGGTGATGCAGTTGAACACGGTGGTCTTGCCGGCGCCGTTCGGGCCGATCAGCGCGGTGATGTCACCGCGTTTCGCGGTGAACGACAGATCGTTGACGGCAACGATGCCGCCGAAACGCATCGACAGATGATCGACGTGGAGAATGTTGTCGCTGGTGTCCGCCATCAGCCGTGGCCTTCCTTGACCATGGTCGATGAAATCTGAGTCGGCTTTTCCAGAAACACCGAGGGCGCGCGATGACCGATCAGGCCGCGCGGCCGCCAGATCATCAGCAGCACCATGGCCGAGCCGAACACCAGCATGCGGAACTGTTCAAGACCTCTGAACAGTTCAAAGCCGCCGATCATTGCGAGTGCAGCGAGCGCGACGCCGAGCTGCGAGCCCATGCCGCCGAGCACGACGATGGCGAGCACCAGCGCGGATTCGTGGAACGTGAATGATTCAGGGCTGATGAAGCCCTGGCGCGTGGCGAAGAATGCGCCGGCAAAGCCGCCGAACATCGCGCCGGTCGCGAATGCGGTCAGCTTGGTCGTGGTAGTATTGATGCCGAGCGAACGGCACGCGACCTCGTCCTCACGCAGCGCTTCCCATGCCCTGCCAATCGGAAGGCGGCGCAGGCGGATGGTGACCCAGTTGGTGAGCAGCGCGAGCGCAAGGATCAGATAGAACAGGAACACCACGCGGTGCGTGGTGGAGAACTCGATGCCGAGCAGGGCAGCGAGCCCGTCGTCGGTGTTGGTCAGCGGAATGCCGAAGAACGATGGGCGCGGAATGCCGGTGATGCCGTTCGGGCCGCCGGTGACATGCTGCCAGTTGAGCAGGATAAGGCGGATGATTTCGCCGAATGCCAATGTGACGATGGCAAGATAATCGCCGCGCAGCCGCAGCACCGGGAAACCGAGCAGCACGCCCCAGAATGCGGCGAGAATACCCGCCAGCGGCAGGCAGGCCCAGAACGACAGACCGAAGGTCGTCGCCAGCAGCGCGTAGGAATAGGCGCCGACGGCATAGAAAGCGACGTAACCGAGATCGAGCAGGCCGGCGAGACCCACCACGATGTTCAGGCCCCATCCCAGCATAACGTAAGTCAATACGAGGATGCCGAGGTCGAGGATGTAGCGCTGATCGTAAAAGATCACCGGCACCAGCGCTGCGAAGACGAGAAGCGCCGGAGCGAGAAAACGGCCAAGGGTATCGACCGTGCCTTTGGCGGACTCTGGGATGAGTGAGATGCTTTTTGATGGGCCGATCCACTGCCGCAGCAACTCGACGATGATGCTTCCGAAAAACACCGCGGCCACGAGTGCGGCGAGATCGCCGAACCGCGTCCAATAGATCAACTGTCCTTCGGGGCCGGCTTCGGTGCGGATGCCGATCATCAGTGAAAACAGAACCAGCGCCACAAGGGCGCTGATGAGGGATTTTTTGAGAATGAAAGCAACGCCGTGCGGAGCGGCGGCGGCTTTGGGCGCGCGGGCGGCGTGATCGGTCGGGCGCGCCACGCTGCCTCTCAGACTTTTTCGACTTCCGGACGGCCCAAGAGGCCGGTCGGAAGAAAGATCAGGACGACGATCAGGATCGAGAACGCCGCGACGTCCTTGTACTCGGACGAGAAGTAGGCGGACCAGAAAGTCTCGATCAGGCCGATGAGGAGACCGCCGAGCATTGCGCCGGGCAGGGAGCCGATGCCGCCGAGCACCGCGGCGGTGAAGGCCTTGATACCGGCGACGAAGCCCATGAAGAAATCGACCACGCCATAATAGAGCAGGTACATCATGCCCGCGACGGCAGCGAGCGCCGCGCCGATCACGAAGGTCATCGAAATGGTGCGATCGACATCGACGCCGAGCAGCGCCGCCATGGTCTGATCCTGTTCGCAGGCGCGCATATCGCGGCCGAGCCGCGTGCGCGCCACCAGCCAGGAGAAGACCGCAAGCAGGATGACGGTGGTGATGACAACGATGATCTGGATGTTGGACAGCCGCACCACGAAGCCGTCGTTTTCGAACAGGGTGTAACCGCCGGTGATGACAGGAGGCACCGGCTTGACGCGCGCGCCCTGCGACACCTGGGCGTAGTTGGTCAGGACGAACGACATGCCGATGGCGGACAGCATCGGCGCGAGGCGGAACGACTGCCGCAGCGGACGATAGGCGATCCGCTCGACGGTCCAGCCGTAAAGCGCGGTGATGGCCATCGCCACCAGCAACACCAGAAGCAGGATGACGGGAATGGTCGTGAGGCCGATCGAAACCAGGATGAGGAACGTGATGAGGGCGATGAATCCGCCGATCATGAAAATATCGCCATGGGCGAAATTGATCATGCCGACAATGCCGTACACCATCGTGTAACCGATCGCGATCAGGCCGTAGATCGAGCCGAGCACCAGTCCGTTGATGAGTTGCTGGGCGAAATAATCCATGGGCTGCCGTGTTCGAGCGAAACGAGCGACACGTCGAAGGCCCCGGCAGCCGGATCGTCGCGTCGTCTCATTTTCTAACAGCGGGAACTGGGTGCGGCAACCGTACCGGGTGCGGCGAGAGGCCGTCGTCCACGATGTTTGCGTTGCCGCGAAAAGGTCACGCCGGAACTCAGGTTCCTTTGAAACCAATGGAGATGCTGGTGGTTGGCTCGATGTTCAACGAAGGAGAGTCAACATGGGTAACCAGAACAATCCGAACCAGAACCCAGGCCAGCAGAGCCAGAATCCCAGCCAGAAGCCGGGTCAGCAGCAGCAGGGCGGCGGCCAAAAGCCGGGCCAGCAGCAGCAGGATCCAAACCAGAAGCCCGGCCAGCAGGGTCAGCAAAAGGGCGGACACTGAATTTTCGGGCATGATCTTCATGCCTTGATTGTTCCGTTCGGACAGTCTGAGGAAAATCCCGCCGAAAGGCGGGATTTTTCGTTGGCTCCTTGTTTCCGGCCAGTTGTCCACAGGGCCGGGCCTGCCGTTAAGGTTAAGAAAGGGTTTAAATTGCCGGTCGCCTTTGAGGGGCGTTAGCTCAGCCGATCATCATCGCGGTGTCCAAAAGGGCGCTGCTTTGGCCGGGGCATGATCGAAGCGCCAGTTTGGAAGCGCCATGCCCCTCAGATCAGAGGTGAGGCGGCATGCCGAAGGATTGGCGGATCAGCACGTTCAATGGCGTGCTTCTGGCGTGCTATTTCATCCCGTCATGGGTGATTTCGGCGATGAAAATCTGGGTCTCGCCGATCCGCGGCTTCTACGATCGCACCAATATCGCCGCCGCGATGTATGTCAGTGACTTTGTGAGCCTTTCGGCGGTGGGGACCATCCGCGTCGCATGGTTGCTCGCACTCTCCAAAGTGATCGTCGCTGCGTTCTTCTTCGTGTTTCTGCTGCTGGTGATCCGCGCGGCGATCCGCAACAAAGGCGGGGCCGATGAGGCGCTGGCTTTCGCGCTCGGACTTGGCTCCTTCATCAGCATGGCGAGCCTGATCGCGGCATCAAAAGTCGGCGAACTCGCAGCGCTGCGGCTTCATGCCAGTGAATCGCTGCTGTTGATCGGCGCTGCAATCCTGCTGATCGTCGATACCGATCAGGCAACTGCGCCATCCAGTGAGGAAGCGGCCTCAGCGCAGCCGCATCACAACTATTTGTCGAGCAGCCCCAATTCCTGAACCACGCCGGCGGCTTCCTTCACCGCATGGTTGGCGGCGGGGACGCCGCAATAGATCGCCTGTTGCAGCAGGATTTCCTTGATGTCGTCCGGTGTGAATCCGCCTTCGCTCAAGGCCGCGCGGACGTGCAGGCGAAACTCGTCCCATTGCCCGAGCGCCACCATCGTGCCGATCACGAGCACACGGCGGGTGCGCTCGTCGAAATGCGGACGCGTCCAGATCTCGCCCCATGCATAACGGGTGATGAGATCGAGGAAGTCGGCATTGAATGCGTTCTTGCTTGCCGCCGACTTGTCGACCCAGGCGTTGCCGAGCACCTTGCGCCGTTTTGCCGTTCCCTGATCGCGGCGTTGATTATCGTCCATGGCTTCTCTCTCAGCGCTGGGTCAGAAAGCCGACCACGGCTTCGGTGAAGTTATGCGACTGTTCGACGTTCGAAATATGCGCCGCGTCGAGCAGGGTCATGCTTGCATTAGGAATGTTGCTGCGGATGTACACACTGGCCTCGACCGGCGTCGAGACGTCGTGACGTCCGGCGATCACAAGAGTCGGCGCGGTGATACGTAGGAGCAGGTCGCGCTGGTCGAGCCGGCTCAAGGCCTCGCAGCAGGCGACATAGCCCTGCACGGGCGTAGCGACCAGCATGGCCTTCATTCGGGCGGTGATTTGCGGCTCGCGTTCGCGGTAATCCGCCGTCAGCCATGCGGCGATGACGGCGTCGGCGATAGACGCGATGCCGCCTTCGTTCACCGCCTTGATGCGGTTCAGCCAGTTCGTCGGATCGGGGTAGTAGCAGGACGTATTGGCGAGAATCAGCTTCTCGATCCGCTCCGGCGCGTTGGCGCCGAGCCACTGTCCGACCATTCCGCCCATGGACAATCCGCACCAGTGAATCTTCTCGATATTGAGATCGTCGAGAATCGCCAGCACGTCCTTGCCGAAGCGCTCCATCGAATATGGTCCCGGAGCAACGCCCGATTTGCCGTGTCCGCGCCGGTCGTAACGGACGACGCGATACAGCTTCGTCAGCGCCGCCATTTGCGGCTCCCACATCTGCATCGTCGCACCGAGCGAATTCGACAGCATGATCGTCGGTCCGCCGTCGCGCCCCTCCACCGAGACATTGAGCAGGCACCCGTCGGCGTCGATCATTGGCATATGCAGTCTCCTTGAATTCTTGTTGTTATGCGCTGGCCAGCGATGCCAGCAACCGGTCGATCAGCGTTTGCGCGACGCCCTGATAGGCCATCGGATCGAACAGGCCTTCAAGTGTGTCGGTGCTGATGTGGGTCGTGACACGGGTATCTTCCGCAAGAACGTCGCGCAAATGCCGCCGGGTCTCGATCGCCCTGCGGCTCGCTGCTTCGACGATGTGATGCGCTTCGCTCTTGCCGACCTTTTCCGCCAGCGCCATCGATACGGCCTCAGCCATCACAAGGCCCTGGGTCATGTCGAGATTAGCGCGCATTCGTTCGGGATCGACTTGAAGTCCCTCGGCAATCTCCGCAATCGCCTCAAGCGCTCCCGATGTGACCAGTTGCAACGTCGGCAGTGTCGGCCATTCGGCATGCCAGGGGCCGGCGCTGCGTTCGTGGTCCTGGACCTGTGCGGCCATGATGGTCGCCGCAAGGTTCGGCGCCATTGTCGCGGCCGCCAATACTCTTGCGGCCGCCACGGGGTTGCGCTTGTGCGGCATCGTTGATGAGCCGCCGCGGCCTTCGTCAGCAGGCTCGAAGGCTTCGGCGACATCGGTCTGCATCATCAGCGAGACGTCGCGGGCGATCTTGCCGCAGGTGCCGGTGAGAATGGCCAACGCGGCCGCTACATCTGCGATCCGGTCGCGATGCGTGTGCCACGGCGCATCCGGCAGCGGCAGCGACAATTCCTGGGCGAGTTGCTCGGCGACCTTGAGGCCATTGTCGCCCAAGGCGGCGAGCGTTCCGGCGGCGCCGCCAAATTGCAGGGCGAGGGTTTCGCGGCGGATCCGCTTCAGCCGCTCGCGTGAACGATGCAGTGCAGCCGCATATTCCGCCAGCTTCAATCCGAATGGCATCGGCAGCGCATGCTGCAACCATGTGCGTGCGACCACCGCCGTCTCGCGGTGCTGGACCGCCAGCCGAACGAATCCGGTAATGGCGCGGTCGAGATCCGTGATCAGGGCGTTGATGGCAGCCCGCAGGCCCAGCATCGTGGCGGTGTCGATCACGTCCTGGCTGGTCGCGCCCCAGTGCACATACCGCGCGGCGGACGGGTCGGCACTGGCGACCTTCGCGGTCAGCATCTTCACCAGCGGAATCGCAAGATTTCCCGCCTGTACCGCAGCCTCGGCAAGTGCTGGACGGTCGAACGACTCGGCATGACAGGCGTTCGCGATGCTGATGACGGCACTGGCTGGAATGATGCCGACCGCGGCTTCAGCGCGCGCAAGGGCGTGCTCGAAGTCCAGCATATGCTGCAAATAGACTTCATCGTCGCACACGGTGCGCATGGCGGCGCTCGACAGCAAAGGTGCGAGCAGGGGAGGCAGGGAGGAGCTCATGATGCGCGGACCCTACCCAAGGCGCGGATGCGTGCCAATAGCGCGGTACCCATTGCCGGGAGCGCCGCAACATGAAGCAAGCATTACGCCGGGTGCGTCGAGCAAGTTTTTGCAACGCTCCGTCCCGCACGATACCCTTTTCTTTAGGGGCGCTGTATCCTAACTGAGACCCGCAGGGCCGCGGGACGCGGTTAACGAACGAGGAGGCTTGCACATGGCGATGACGATGACGGGTGAGGTGCAGCTTCCTGCTTCTCGTGAAGTGGTCTGGGATAAACTCAACGATCCGGCCGTGCTGAAATCCTGCATTCCCGGTTGCGAGGAATTGGAGCGGGCCGGAGACAACCAGTTTCAGGCCGTCGCCAAGATGAAGGTCGGGCCGGTGTCCGCGCGCTTCAAGGGCAAGGTCACGCTCAGCGATTTCGATCCGCCGAGCAGCTACAAGATTTCCGGCGAAGGCGAGGGCGGCGTCGCCGGATTCGCCAAGGGTGGCGCGACGGTGGCGCTGGCCGAAAAGGATGGCGGCACGCTGCTGAGCTATAATGTGGAGGCCCAGATCGGCGGCAAGCTCGCGCAACTCGGTCAGCGGCTGATCAACGGTGCGGCCAAGAAGCTGGCCGATGAATTTTTCGCGAAGTTCGCGGACGCGGTGAAGACGGGCTAAGGCCGTTTCGGCATATCAGGTCCTCGTACAAATCAAGCCTTCTTGTTCGGAAGCGGTGCGCCATGAGGTTGCTCATTGTCGCAATGGCCCATATTATGAATTTGGAACCATTATAAACGCGTTTTGCGCCGCGCCATGCGGTGCTGCGTGAGTCCCAGAACTTGAGTCCCAAAATCTGGGCGCCAAGCTGAAAACAAGAGAGTGTTGATGGCCAAGATTTCACTGATCGTGAACGGCAATCCTGTGACAGGGAAGGTCGAACCGCGCACGCTGCTCGTCCAGTTTCTGCGGGAGCATCTGCGGCTGACAGGTACTCATGTCGGCTGCGACACCTCGCAGTGCGGCGCCTGTGTCGTCCATCTCGACGGCAAGGCCGTGAAGTCGTGCACCACACTGGCAGTGATGGCGGACGGGCATGAGGTCAAGACCATCGAGGGTCTCGCGGCCGACGGCGCTCCGCTGCATCCGATGCAGGAAGCTTTCCGCGAGCATCATGGATTGCAGTGCGGCTTCTGCACGCCGGGAATGATCATGACGGCGGTCGATCTCGTGCATCGCAAGGGACACGACCTGAGCGATGAGGTGATCCGCGAAGAACTCGAAGGTAATTTGTGCCGCTGCACCGGTTACCAGAACATCGTCTTGTCGATCGCGGCCGGCGCCAAGGCGATGGCTAAATCCGATCTCGCGTAACCGACGCCGTTCCCGAAGGACAGCTCATGTACGACTTCAAATATCATCGTCCGGGGACTGTGCGGCAGGCCGCCAATCTTCTCGTCAAGAACGAGGACGCCAAGCTGATCGCCGGCGGACATACATTGGTGCCGGTCATGAAGCAGCGGCTCGCCAGCCCGCCGCATCTGGTCGATCTCAGCCACATCGAAGGCCTCAACGGCATCGAGATGAAGGGCCGCAATCTGGTGATCGGTGCGACCGCGACCCATGCGGAAGTTGCGAACTCCGCCGTTGTCGGCGAAGCGATTCCGGCGCTTGCCGAGCTTGCGGGCCTGATCGGCGATCCCGCCGTTCGCCACAAGGGCACCATCGGCGGATCACTCGCAAATAATGATCCGACCGCGGATTATCCTGCCGCCGTCACGGCGCTGGGTGCGACCATCGTCACCAACAAGCGCCGGCTGAAGCCGGAGGAATTCTTCCAGGGCCTGTTCACGACCGCGCTGGAGCCGGACGAGATCATCACCCGCGTGATGTTTCCGCTGCCCAAGAAGGCCGCGTATCAGAAATTCCGCAATCAGGCCTCGCGCTATGCGCTGGTCGGCGTGTTCGTCGCGCGGCGTCCGTCGGATGTTCGCGTCGCGGTGACCGGCGCCGGCGGCGACGGTGTGTTCCGCGCCACCGAGTTCGAAGAAGCGCTGAAGAAGCGGTTCTCGCCGAAGTCGCTCGACGGGCTGACGGTGTCAGCCGACGGCCTCAACAGCGACATTCACGGCAGCGCTGAGTATCGTGCGCATCTGATCGGCGTGCTTGCGCGTCGCGCCGTGGAAGCCGCGACCGCGAAAAGCTGAATTTTGGAGTCCATCCCAGCATGAGCAAGATCCCGGCGTCCGTCGATGCAACGCTCGATCTGCTCACCAGCCGTGGCTATCTCGCGGAGCGTTCGCTCGCGACGGTGGTCTATCTGTCGCTCAAGATGGGTCGGCCGCTGTTTCTTGAAGGCGAGGCCGGCGTCGGCAAAACCGAGATCGCGAAGGTTCTCAGCGCCGCTCTCGGACGCAAGCTGATCCGCCTGCAATGTTATGAGGGTCTTGACGTCGCCTCCGCGGTCTACGAGTGGAACAGCGCCGCTCAGATGATAGCCATTCGTCTGGCCGAGGCCAGCGGTGAAACCGACCGCGAACAGTTGTCCGCGGACGTGTTTGCGGAAAAGTATCTGATCAAGCGGCCGCTGCTTCAGGCCCTTGAGCCGGATGTCGCAGGACCACCGGTGCTCTTGATCGATGAACTCGACCGCGCGGATGAAGCTTTTGAGGCGTATCTGCTGGAAATTCTCAGCGACTTCCAGGTGACGATCCCTGAGTTTGGCACCGTGAAGGCGCCGCAGCCGCCGATCGTCATCGTGACCTCGAACCGTACCCGCGAAATCCACGATGCGCTCAAGCGCCGCTGTCTCTATCACTGGGTCGACTACCCGTCCGCCGAACGCGAACTTGCCATCGTCAAGTCGCGGGTGCCGAACATCAGCGCGAAATTGTCGGAGCAGGTGGTTGGCTTCGTGCAGGCGCTGCGCGAGCAGGATCTTTTCAAGGTGCCCGGCGTCGCGGAGACCATCGACTGGGCGACGGCGCTGACCGAACTCGATGCGCGTTCGCTGACGCCGCAGGTGGTGGGCGATACGCTTGGCGCGCTGCTGAAGTATCAGGACGATATCGCGCGCATGCAGGGTCCGGCACTCGACAAGGTCATCAAGGAAGCCGTCAGCGATCCTGCGGCCTGAATGCGTTTTCGGGAATCGTCATGCCAGATGACATCGAGACCCCAACGACCGGATTGATCGCGGACAATGTTATCGGCTTCGCGCGAGCGCTGCGCGTTGCCGGTCTGCCGATCGGTCCGGGCGCAGTGATCGATGCGCTGAAAGCGATGCGGCTGATCGATATTGGCAACCGCGGCGATCTGTTCACCACGCTCGAATCGATTTTCGTCAAACGCCACGAGCACGCGCTGATTTTCGCGCAGGCATTCGATCTGTTCTTCCGCCGTGCCGAAGGCATGGAAAGCATGCTCGACTCGGTGCCGCTGCCGCCCGAGGCGCAGAAGCCCCCGCCGCCGGCCTCGCGCCGGGTTCAGGAAGCGTTCGCGCAAAGCCGCAATATCGAAGGGCCCGAAATCGAAGAGAAGGACGTCCAGCTCTCGGTATCCGATCGCGAGGTGCTTCAGCGCAAGGATTTTGCGCAGATGAGCGCCGCCGAGATCGCCGAGGTCACCCGCGCCATCGCGAAGATGAAGCTTCCGCAGGCCGAACTGCGCACCCGCCGCTTCAAACCGGACGCGCGAGGCCTGCGGCTCGATCTGCGGCGGACGTTGCGCGGCAGTCTGCGCACCGGCGGCGAGATCGTGAAATTCCAGCGCCTCGGCCGTATCGACAAGCCTGCGCCCATCGTGGCGCTGCTCGATATTTCCGGCTCGATGACCGATTACACCCGTCTGTTCCTGCAATTCCTCCATGCGATCACCGACGCGCGCAAACGTGTCTCGGTGTTCCTGTTCGGCACGCGGCTGACCAACGTGACGCGTGCGTTGCGGGCGCGCGATCCCGACGAGGCGCTGGCGGCGTGCTCATCCAGCGTCGAGGACTGGGCCGGCGGCACGCGCATCGCGACCTCGCTGCATAACTTCAACAACCTCTGGGGCCGCCGGGTGCTGGGGCAGGGTGCCATTGTGCTCCTGATTTCGGACGGGCTGGAGCGGGAGGCCGACTCCCGGCTGGAATTCGAGATGGATCGGCTGCATCGCTCCTCCCGCCGCCTGATCTGGCTCAATCCGCTGCTGCGGTTTGAAGGCTTCGAGGCCAAGGCCCATGGCATCAAAATGATGCTGCCGCATGTTGATGAATTCCGTCCCGTGCATAACTTGAAGTCCATGGAAGGGCTGATCGACGCGCTGTCGTCCGACCCGCCGCCCCGGCGTATCGACGCCCGCTCCGCAGCTTGAGGAATCGAACCATGCTCAACCGCGACGACGACCTTCTGAAGGCCGCCGAGAACTGGATGAAATCCGGACACGGCGTGGCGCTCGCCACCGTGGTCGAGACCTGGGGCTCCGCGCCGCGTCCGGCGGGATCGAGCCTCGTCATCAACGATGACGGGACGTTTCTGGGCTCCGTCTCCGGCGGCTGTGTTGAAGGCGCGGTGGTCACCGAGGCACTCGACGTCATCGCCAGCGGCAAGCCGAAGATGCTGGAGTTCGGCGTGGCCGACGAGACTGCTTGGAATGTCGGGTTGTCGTGCGGCGGCACGATCCGGGTTTTCGTCGAGAAGGTGGGTAACTCTTGAAACAGAATACGCTGACTGAGTTGAACGCCGAGCGCGCGGCGCGCCGGGCCGTGATCGTCGTGACCGATGTTGTGAGCGGCGATCAGCGCCTCATCAAGGCGGCGGACATCGCCACCGATCCGCTGCACGCCGAACTCGACAAGCATCTGCGGATGGGCAAGAGCGGCATGATCGAGAGCGGCGGCAAGAATCTGTTTCTCAATGTCTACGCGCCGACCGCGCGCCTCGTCATCATCGGCGCGGTCCACATCAGTCAGGCGCTGGGGCCGCTGGCGCAGTCGCTGGATTACGACGTCTTCGTGGTCGACCCGCGCACCGCCTTTGCCTCGCCCGAGCGTTTCCCGGATGTACCCCTGTTTGCGGATTGGCCCGATGTGGCGCTGCCGCCGCTCAACATCGACCGCTACACGGCGTTTGTCGCGCTGACCCACGACCCCAAGATCGACGATCCGGCGCTGCTGCATGCGCTTGAACGCGATTGTTTCTACATCGGCGCGCTCGGCTCGCGAAAGACTCATGGCAAACGTCTTGAGCGCCTGAAGGCGCAGGGTGCGAGCGATCAATCTCTGGCGCGCATCCACGCGCCCATCGGTCTCAATATCGGCGCGGTGTCGCCTTCGGAGATCGCGGTCGCCATCATGGCCGAGATCACGGCACGGCTGCGGCTTCCCGCCGATGCGCCACTCAAGACGAAGTCAGCGGCATGAAATTCGGTCCTGTTGCGCCGGAAGACAGCCTCGGCGGCGTTACCGTCCACGCCATCCGCCAGGGGCCGCTTGTCCTCAAGAAGGGCACCGTCATCGGTGCGGCTGAGATCACGGCGCTGAAGCAAGCGGGCGTGAAGGAAATCGTCGTCGCACGCCTCGACAAGGACGATGTGTCCGAGGACGAGGCGGCCGCCAGCATCGCCGCGGCGGTGGCGGGCGAGGGCGTCAATGTCGAGCGCGCCTTTACCGGCCGCGCCAACCTGTTCGCAGCGGAGGCCGGCGTGCTGGTGGTCGACCGCGATGCCGTCGACCGCATCAACCGGGTGGACGAGGCGATTACCTTCGCCACGCTTTCGGCGTTCAAGCCGGTGGTTGCGGGTGAAATGATCGCCACCGTCAAGATCATTCCGTTCGGTGTGGAGGCGAAGCTGCGCGATGCTGCCGTGGTTGCCGCCAGCGCAGGACGGATGCGGGTCGCCCCGTTCACGATCAAACGCGTCGGCATCGTCTCGACGATCCTGCCGGGGCTGGCTCCGAAGGTGATCGAGAAAACATTGCGTGTCACCGAGGAACGTCTCGCGCCGACCGGCGCCCGCATCATCGGCGAACGCCGCGTTCCGCACGATGAGAGCGCGCTTGCACCGGCCATCGACGAACTGCTCGGGCTCGGTGCTGAACTGGTGCTGGTGTTCGGCGCATCCGCCATCGCCGACAGGCGCGATGTGATCCCGGCAGCGATCGAACGGATCGGCGGCGCGGTCGAGCATTTCGGCATGCCGGTCGATCCCGGCAATCTCATGCTGATCGGCAAGGTCAAGAATTTGCCGGTGCTCGGCGCGCCGGGCTGTGCGCGCTCGCCGAAGGAAAACGGTTTCGACTGGATCCTGATGCGCCTGCTGGCCGGGCTTCCGGTTACCCGCACGGACGTCACCGGCATGGGTGTCGGCGGTCTGCTAATGGAAATCGTCACCCGGCCGCAGCCGCGCGTGCCAATCGAGGCCGATGGCAACCGCAAGGTCGCGGCGGTGATCCTCGCTGCGGGCCGCTCGACCCGGATGGGCGGACCGAACAAGCTTCTGGCCGAGCTGAACGGCAAGAAGCTGGTGCGGATCGTCGCCGAGCAGGCGCTGGCCTCGAAGGCCTCGTCCGTCATTGTCGTCACCGGTCATCAAAGTCTCGAGGTCGAGGCCGCGCTGAAAGGACTTAAAGTCGAATTCACCCGCAATCCCGATTTCGCCGAAGGCCTCGCGACGTCCGTGAAAGCCGGCATCGGTGCGGTCCCTGACATCGCCGATGGGGCGGTGGTCTGCCTTGGCGACATGCCCTTGATCGATGCAAAGCTGATCGACCGGCTGGTGGATGCCTTCGCGCCGGATCGCGGTTCGCTGATCGTGGTACCGGTGGCGGGAGGGCGTCGCGGTAATCCGGTGTTGTGGTCGCGGAGATTCTTTCCGGAATTGATGACACTCGACGGCGACATCGGCGCGCGGCATCTGATCGCCCAGCATGCCGAGGCGGTGGCGGAAGTCGAGGTCGAGGGCAAAAGCGCGTTTCTCGATATCGATACGCCGGAAATGCTGGCGGACGCGCGGCGCGGCTAGCGTTTACCTCTTTCCTTTCCACCTTGTTCACCAAGTTGAAACGCCCTTCCGCCTAATGTCTTTCCCGGAATGACCTCTGGGGAGGGGACTTTGACGGCTTTCACGGCGGCGCGTTGCCGCGCTTTTTTTGTTTTTGCTTTGGTTTCAGCTTTTGCCGCCCATCTCGTCGCAACACCGGCTTCCGCAGCCGGCGCGCTGGCGATCGGCAAGTGCGGCGCTTATGGCCAGGCATTCGACTATCCGGCCGAGCAGGCCGCGCGTGCCGCGGCTCTTAAGCAGTGCAAGGGCGAGTGCTCCGCAGTCACCATGAAGCGCGCCTGCGCCGCGCTGTCGCTCGATATGACCAAGCCCTGCGGCGCGCACGGCTATGCTGTTGCCCCGCGCATCTCGACCGCGCTGAATGATGCGATGAAAAAGTGTTACGCGTTCGGCGGCAAGGAATGCGTCATCCGCGCCTGGGCCTGCGACGCCAAAGGCTAGGTAGAGGCCTCCAGCGAGGCGGTGCGCCGTGCGGAGGCAGCCTCAAGGGCTAGATAATCGTCACATAATCGATGGCTTGCGTGTTTTCCTCAGCGAACTTCCTTTGTTCTTGAATGTGACTGACCAGTCAGTCACATCTGGTATATGGCAAAACTCCCGCTGATCGACACCTGTCCCGTCAAAGACAAGCCCGTGCGCGGCGCGAAAAAAAAGCATGCGCCCGCTGATCGCACCGCCATCCGGCCGTCGAAGCGCGCGGTCGGCGCCACCGAGCGGCGCGCTGCGATCATTGCGGCGGGTCTCGATGAATTCACCGCCAGGGGATTTGCCGCAACGCGCCTCGACGATGTGGCCAAGCGCGCAGGTGTCGCGAAGGGCACGATCTATCTTCACTTCAAGGACAAGGAAGCGCTGTTTCAGGAACTGGTGCGCACCGCGCTCGGGCCGCTGATCGTGCGGATTTCGAATCCGCAGATTGGGGCGGGTGCAGGATCGGCGCGGGCGGCGATGGAAGCACTGGCCGAGACGTTCGCCCGCGACGTCATCGGCACAAAACGCGCTGACATCGTGCGAATGATTATTTCCGAAGGCACGCGCTTTCCGCAACTCGCGGAATTCTATTACCGCGAGGTGGTCGCGCACGGCATCGCCGGAATGCGCAAGCTGATCGAATACGGCATCGCGCGCGGCGAAATCCGAAACCCGGGGCTGGCGGAATTTCCGCAACTTCTGGTCGGGCCGCTGGTTGTCGCGGTGATCTGGCAAGGTCTTTTCGGCAAGCAGGCGCCGCTCGATGTCGCCGCGATGCTGCGGGTTCATCTCGATTTGATTTTTAATGAAGGGAAAGCGAAATCACCACATTGCGCAACCCGAAGCGCACCATGAGCGCCGCGGCGAAGGGGGCTATCAGACCGAACAACAGCAGGCGGATCGACAGCGCGGAGGATATTTGCGTCGTGCTCCAGCCGAACTCCTTCTCCAGCGGCAGGATGAAGACGCCTGGCGCGCCCACGGAGGCCGAACTGATAAGCGCCGTCAGGAACGTCACGGCCACCATGACCCAGCCATAGTGGATGCCCCGCGTGGCAAGGCGTACTGAAACCCACGAAGAAAGCATTACGTGTCCTGAAACGAGAAGAGGGAAGGCAGTTTTAGAGTATGATGCAAATCACACGCTTCAACCTTCCCTATGTTTGAGGTCGACCAAAATCCAGGCCCGCGCGCTACCGGCGCGTGAGCAGGCCGATGCGCCCGTAGACTCCAGAGCGGTGGCTGTTGTCCTGGACATAGCCTGCTCCGATCGACCATTCGAAGGCGGCCATCTTGAACGACGTCAGGTGCGCGCCGATCCGGTACTGTCGATAGACTTCATCGCCTGACGTTTCGATCTCGGGACCCGCCCAGAAACGATCCATGACACGCCAGCCTGCGGCGCCACGCACACCGAAGCTGTTGCCGATGGTCGAGCCGGAGATCGATGACGCCAGCATCATTGTCGCCGTCGGCTCCCACCATAGATCGGCGCCGATACGCAGGCCGACATGATTGCCGCGAAGACTGTTGCCGGGATCGTCCGGCGACAGACGATGGTTCTGGAAATCGGGGCCGGCGAAGACCTTGATTTCGAAGTCGCCGCGCTTGATCCGCCAGCCCGGAAGGACTGCCCCCAGCAGGCTGGTGCCGCGAATGTTGGTGCTGCCGGCGAGATAGCGATAGCTGCCTTGCGCAAGCAGCACCTTGAGCGTGAAGCCATCCTGGTTGAGGCCCCCGGGCGCCCACTGAATGCCGCCGTAGAAGGAGCCGCCACTACGCCAGAGATCGAACCCGCTGAAATAGAGAAACTTCTCTGGATATGCGCCGCCGCTGAGATTGCTGGCCGATGGCAGCAAGACATCATTCAACGGATCGGCCGCAGTTGGAGAGCCTCCGCAAAGCAACGCGGCGGCGGTGACGCAAAACGCGCGCACCCTTCCAACGCAACGCATGGAGCCCCCAAGCCCCGGACACAAAAATACTTACGTAAAAATACCTAATGATTAGAGCGCCAGAGGCCGAGTTCGTCTAGCGAACTGGCAGGAACGCGGCGTGAACGGGCGAAAAGAAATCTGCGCGGCCTGTGGATAACTCAGAATTGCGGAGCGGCCAGATTTTCGACCTTCACGCCTTCGCGGTCCTCGATGATTTCGGCGATGAACTTGCGATGGCAGGCCGTGTGGTCGCGCTCGTAACACAGGATACAAACCGGTCCGGCTTTCATCACCAGTGCCGCAAGCTCGTCCATCTCCGCGCGTGCCTGCGGGGTTTTCAGGTGTGCGTGATAGATTTTCGACAGCGCCTTCATGTCGCCGCTGCGTGCGGCTTCGCGGCCATCCTTCGGCGTGCCGAGGCCCCGCAGATGGATGTAGGAGATGCCGCGTTCATCGAGTCCCGCGGCAAGCTGGGTCTTGGAAAAGCCGGGGCGCCGCGATGATGCGATCGCCCGCACGTCGACGAGGAGCTTCACGCCTGCATGCTGCAATTCATCAAGGACGGCCTTCGGCGGCGTCTGTTCGTAGCCGATGGTAAAGAGCTTTTTGGCTTTGGCCATGCTGACACCCGTCCTCGTTCGCTCACTTCACGCGCTCGATCAATTCCATCGCTCCCGCCGGGGCGCGGATCTTTCCCTCGTGGATCACATAGGCGAACACATCGCGGGGTTCTTTCTTTGGTGACGTCTTGTCGGAACGGGCGAGATCATCGGGTTCGCTGCCCTGTGCCCACAAAGTCAACCGCTTCGCCCACGCATCTAGCTCCTTGGGCGGGTAGGCGGTCTTGACCGTATCCTTGCCGGTCTGGAGACGGACGTAAACGAAATCGGAGGTTATGTCGGCGATCGCCGGATACTTCCCATGGTCGGCGTAAACCACCGCGATATTGTGCTTCCGCAGCAGCGCGATGAATGCCGGCGTGCAGAAACTGTCGTTGCGCACCTCGACCACATGGCGCAGGGCGAGGCCGTCGAACTTGCGCGGCAGCAGTTCGAGAAAAGCGCCGAAGTCGGCCTCGTCGAACTTCTTGGTCGGCGCGAACTGCCACAACACGGGGCCGAGCCGGTCGCCCATTTCCGTGACGCCGGAATCGTAGAACCGTTTGATGGAATCGCCGGCCTCGGCCAGCACGCGGCGGTTGGTGGCGAACCGCGGGCCCTTGACCGAGAACACGAAACCGTCGGGCACCTCGCTGGCCCATTTGCGGAAGCTTTCCGGCTTCTGCGAGCCGTAATAGGTGCCGTTGATTTCGATCGAGGTCAGCTTGGAGGCGGCATAGGACAGCTCTTTCGCCTGGGTCAGCTTTTCGGGGTAGAACACGCCCCGCCAGGGCGCGAAGGTCCAGCCGCCGATCCCGATATGAATTTGACCTGATTTCTTAGCCATTTCCCGTTTCCCTTGGGGACCCTTGCGGAACGCCGGTCCCGTACCTATCTAGCTTCTATCGGCAATGTTGCAGCTTCCGCTCCATTGCCGGGACGACCACGAGAAGAACCGTGAGAAGTTGAGCGCGCCGGATGTACGCGCAGACTTGATTCTCTCGCCGGTTTCCCTCCGTGGTCGTTGGCATTTCTGGCCCCCTGAAAACCTGCCGCCACCCGATTTCCAGCCATTATCGCATCGAAATCGCGTCCCGGGAGGGCGTCTTGGCATCGTCCGGTCCCCCGGATATACGCTGGCTCCATGACTGAGGCCATCTCACCCGGGGCAGCACCTGCACGTCAATTGTGTGTCGTGGTGCCGACTTTCAAAGAGCGCGATAACGTTCCCAAGCTTTTTGCGAAGCTGGACGCCGCGCTGTCCGGCATCGCCTGGGAGGTCGTCTTCGTCGATGACAATTCTCCGGACGGGACCTGGGACGTGGCCCGCCAGTTGGCCCAGACCGATTCCCGCGTTCGGTGTATTCGCCGGATCGGCCGGCGCGGGCTTTCGGGCGCCTGCATCGAGGGTATCCTGGCCTCGAGCGCGCCCTATGTCGCGGTGATGGACGCCGACCTTCAGCACGACGAAACCCAGTTGCCCAAGATGCTCGGCCTGCTGCAATCGGGTCAGGCCGAACTCGTGGTCGGCAGCCGGTATGTCAGCGGCGGCGACACCGGTAGTTTCGGGAGCGCACGGCTTGGCGGCAGTGTGCTTGCGACCAACATCGCAAAGAAGCTGCTGCACGTTGAAATTGCCGATCCCATGAGCGGGTTTTTCATGATCCGCCGCGAACGGTTCGAGCAGCTTGCGCCGTCGCTGTCGGTGCAGGGGTTCAAGATCCTGCTGGATATCGTGGCGACCGCCGGCGGAAAACTCCGCGTGGTCGAGGTACCGTTTTCATTCGGCGCACGGCAGCACGGCGAGAGCAAACTGGATTCGCTGGTCGTGCTGGACTTCCTTGGCCTCGTGCTTGCCAAGCTGACCGGCGATCTGGTGTCGCTGCGCTTCCTGCTGTTTGCGCTGGTTGGTGCCATCGGTCTCTTCGTTCACTTCGCCACGCTGTATACGTCGCTTGCGCTCAACGTCCCGTTCGCCGAAGCGCAGGGCGTTGCGGCCTTTGTCGCGATGACCGGAAATTTTCTGCTCAACAACCAGCTCACTTATCGTGACCAGCGGCTGAAGGGCGGAGCGCTCATTCGCGGTCTCCTGCTGTTCTATCTCGTGTGCAGCGTCGGGTTGCTGGCGAACGTAGGCGTCGCCGCGACCGTATTCGATCAGGAACCGATCTGGTGGCTGGCGGGCGCGGCAGGGGCATTAATGGGCGTGGTCTGGAACTACGGCGTCTCCAGCCTGTTTGTCTGGCGCGCAAAATGATCTCTTCCGAGACGAAGCTGGCGCGCGGCGCGGCTGTGACCGTGACTGCGCTGGTGCTGCTTCGGCTGGTCGCGGCAGCGTTCACGCCGCTGACGTTCGACGAAGCCTACTACTGGACCTGGTCGAAGCATCTCACCGGCGGGTACTATGATCATCCGTCGATGGTCGCGGTGGTGATCCGGCTCGGCACCATGATCGCGGGTGACACCGAGTTTGGCATACGGCTGGTGTCGATCCTGCTGGCGCTGCCGATGAGCTGGGCGCTCTATCGCGCCGCGCGGATTCTGTTCGACGATGCGCGGATCGCAGCGACGGCGACAATCCTGCTCAATGCAACCCTGATGGCATCGGTGGGCACGACGATCGTGACACCGGATGCGCCATTGATGGTGGCGTCCGCCTTTGTCCTGTATTTCCTTGCCAAAATTCTGGAGACCGGCCGCGGCGTCTGGTGGCTTGGGGTTGGCGCGGCGGCGGGCTTCGGACTGCTCTCGAAGTATACCGCGCTGTTCTTCGGGGCGCAGATCCTGTTGTGGCTGGTGCTGGTGAGGGACCAGCGCCGCTGGCTGGTATCGCCGTGGCTTTATGCAGGCGGCATCGTCGCCGCCGCGGTGTTCTCGCCGGTGATCCTGTGGAATGCCGATCATCAATGGGTGTCGTTCATCAAGCAGCTTGGCCGCGCCCGCGTTGAGGATATGACGCTCAAATATCTCGGCGAAATGATTCCGACGCAGTTCGCATTCGCGATGCCATCCGTCTTTATTCTCGGTGTGCTCGGCCTTTACGCACTGGCGCGGGGCAGGGCGGCGAATGCCGCGAGCGCCGCGCTGATCAACATCAGCGTCTGGATGATCTTTCTCTATTTCGTGTGGCACTCGCTGCACGCTCGCGTCGAGGCCAACTGGCTCGGGCCGATCTATCCGGCCTTCGCCATTGCAGCCGCATTCGCTGTATGGGGCACGACGTGGAACGCGCGCGAGCAGCGCACGGTGAACTGGTCGCGCCGTCTCGCGCTGCCGATCGGCGTGATCCTGTTCGTCGTGCTGATCGTCCAGACCAACACCGGACTGTTCACCGGCTTCCGCCGCGATGCCACGGTGCGCAGCGTTGGCGTCGGCTGGCCTGGACTGGCCAAAGACATCGAAGCGCTTCGCATCAAGCAAAACGCAGACTGCGTGCTGGCGGCGGATTACGGCACCACATCGTGGATGATGTTCTATCTGCCGAAGGGGACGTGCGTTGCGCAGTTCCAGCAGCGCTATCGCTGGACCTTCATGGCGGAGCCGGACGCGAACCTGCTCAAGGGCAAGGCGCTCCTGGTCGGTCCGGTGGATTCAAGTCCGTTCTACCGCGCAAGGTATGCTCGCTCCGAGAAACTGGCCGAACTGACCCGCAAGCGCAGCGGCGTCGGGTTCGAGACCTATCAGGTCGATTTGCTCGACGGCGTAAAGGGCGAGGCGCTCGATCGCTCGCCTGCGCCGGAGCTTGGCGGGCATCCATAAAATCCGCGTCCTTCCGCTTCCCAAACATTGCCGCCGCGCGCTCATTATTTGCGCGCAATGCGGAGAAATGATGCGGCAACGGCTTTGACGGCCGATGCGTTGGCTCACTACCATCGATCCATCCAGGGAGACGATCCGTGGGACAGGTTGCCATGGGAAAGGTTGCCGGTTTGGTTGCGTTTGCTGTCGTGGCCTGCGTGCAACCGGCTCTCGCGCAGGGAACCGAGCAGGAGCGCGAAGCCTGCACGCCGGATGCCATGCGCCTGTGCGGACAGTTCATCCCCGATGCCGATCGCATCGAAACCTGTCTGCGCAATGCCGGGTTGCGCCTCAGCCCGCCTTGTTACGCGGTGTTCAATCCGCCGCGCGCGGCGAACCAGCCGCGTTCCGCTCAGCAGCCGTCCCGGCGTCCACCTCCACCTCCGCCCGATGATGATGAGGATTGATGGAACCCGGCGGGCCTGACGGCCTGCCTTACATCTGCCCTCACTTAATCCCCATTTAACTAAATCCCGCCTTAATGCCGCTCCGCACCTTTGCAAGATGTCCCGTGGGGAATTCCAAGCTCCGCAAGGCAACTGACGCTGGCTCGCGTTCGCATGCGCTGTTCGCGCGTGAACCGACGAATGCAGCCAGCGGAACAAGGTGGGATTGTTCTGGATGCAAGGCGTATGAGTACCAGTTCTGTTTCGCGTACCGGCTACACGGCCCACCACCTCGGACGTTCCAGGCGAACCTCCAGCCCTTTGAATATTGCAGGCGGCGCAGCGATTGTGTGCGTGACGCTGGCCTGCGGCTGGACGCTCTACAGCAATGTGTTCGGCGGCAATCCGCTCAGTGCCGGCTATGATCTGGCGGCAGGCGACGCGCGCGTTGTGTTCGTCGCTGCAAGCCCCGGCCTCGACCATCAGACCTTCACCGATCGCTTTGCGGCGATCGATGTTGCCGCGGATGAGCTGCCCGCGCTCACCGTCGAGCAGAAGAACTACGCCGCGCTGATGGACGTGACACATTCGCTTGGCGCGCCGCCGGTGACGTTCAAACCGACTGTTGTCGCTGCACCCGATACACCGAAGCCCGGCCCGTCGCGCGCGGAGATCGCCAAGGCGCCCGACGTTGCGCTTCCGCCGACCACGTCTGCGCGCGTCGCCAGCATTCCGCTTCCGTCGTCGCGCCCCGCCGATTTCAAGTTCACGCAGAGCCGCGTCAAGCCCGGCCACTCCGAGATGGTGGAGCGCGCCAAGAACGCCGCGCTCGCCGCGATGGCCAGCAAGACGCCGAGCCTGTTCGACAAGCTGTTCGGCAAGACGCCCGCGCCGGGCCCCGTGCTCGCCTATGCCGGCTCCGACGGCGGCGTGATGAGCGACGGCACAGCGGCCACGCCCGGCGGCTCGAGCGAAGACGACAAGCTCACCGCGATCTACGACATCACCGCGCGCACCGTTTACATGCCGGACGGCTCGAAGCTCGAAGCGCATTCCGGCCTCGGATCGAAGCTGGACGATCCGCGTTACGTCCATGTTCGCATGAACGGCGCGACGCCGCCGCATATCTACACGCTCAAGCCGCGCGAGGCACTGTTTCACGGCGTGGCGGCGTTGCGGCTGACGCCGGTGGGCGGCGAGGGCGCGATCTTCGGGCGTACCGGCCTGCTGACGCATAGCTACCTGCTGGGGCCGAACGGCGATTCCAACGGCTGCGTGTCGTTCAAGGACTACGACGCATTCCTGAAGGCCTATCAGCGCGGCGAGGTGAAGCGCCTGGTCGTCGTCGCGAGCATGTAAGTTATCGTGCAGTTCACCTCGCCCCGTTTTGACGGGGAGAGGTCGCGAGCGGAGCGAGCGGGTGAGGGGCATCCTGCCTCTCGCGTGCAAGCCCCTCACCCGAAAACTTCGCTGCGCTCAGTTTTCGACCTCTCCCCGCAAGCGGGGCGAGGTGAAGATACATATCCACCGATTCAAACAGCCCGCGCGTTCGCGCAAAAACAAGCGCCATCACCCCTGTTGTTATGACGGCGCGGGGGCGCCCAAAATCCTCGTTTCCTCCGCCCTTCAATGAGGGCGCGCGGAACGCCGGATGCGCGAGCGCATCCGCAGCCCCGTGTGCAAAAGTGAAAAGCACACGAGCGTAGTCGCCACGGTCGCGCCGGAGGCATCCGGCGTTCCGCACGCAATGGTTGGAACGGCAAGCTGCATGTCATAACCCCCGGTGTCCGGTGCTGAGTGCACCACCGTTGCGGAGGGCTGACGGACGCGGCCACCGCTGCCTTTCGGGCCAGCAACGCCGGTGTCCAGCCTCCTATGGCGCGGGCCGCCGCGCCGGGATCACACGCCTCGAAGCCGTCTGCTTTCGGTGTTGTCGTCATCGCCCCCCGGCGCACGATCCTGCCGGACCCAGCCGGACAAGAAGTCCCGTGCGCGTCGTGGCGATCGAACACCGATCGCAGCCACCGCATCCCGCCCCGCGTATCGTGACGATCGCGAAACGCCCCTCATGACGGGGCGAGACATAAGGAATATAGTCCTATTAGGAATAATGTCAAGTTGCCGATTTCATTATGAACAACCCAGGTTGTTCATCTACATGGCTAAATCGTGTTTTTTGTAGCAAGATTAAGGAGCTAGACTAACTCCTTAATCTGTTCTTGGTATGAGCTTCATGTTTGAAGTATTAAAATACCTTTTAGTGAGTGGCAATGATATCACAAACACACGTTTGTAATATTTTGGCAACAGTATTAGCATTTGTTCTCTATTTGTTCTTATAGTATAAGATGCGAGGCGATTGCAGTTTCAGGGAACTTGAGACACCATGCTCGTTATGCGGGCAAGGCAACTCCTCTTACGACCAAAAGTTCTTATCAAGGCTGGTGATTGGAAGACCGGGAAAATGACTCGGAACGCCTTTCCCCTATCTCGTACACGGAATTTTCAACTGGGTGTGCGATGGACTTGGCGGGTCGATATTCTTGAGATTGAGGGAACTGAATGTAGATTGTTGACGGCTTTTGAATCGTCAAAGAACAACTTTCTTGGTTGGTTTTCGTATCGACGCGGCGACACGTATACAATGGTCGCACGCCTTGAGTTCCACGGCCATGAACCTGGCCTGCACTGCCACGCGTGTTGCGACGACCTTCACAATGTCCAAATCGGAGTCGTGAAGCCTTATCCAAGTGTTCGGCTGCCAAATGCAAGGGCCAAGCACCGCAGAGAAAAATTCGAAATTACTGAGACTTCGGCACTTAGTACCTCATTCAGATTCTTCAGAGTGAGGATGATTCCTGGTGGCGCAATGATATGAAACAGAAACTCTGCAAAGCGTTTTGCGATGACCTTTCGGTGCAAAAAGTGCCGGCGGGTCTTGCTGTTACAACTGCGTTCTCCGGGGCAGACGGCGACCACATTGGTTTTTTTGTTATCGAAACAAGCAAAACGAAATACCGCATTGAGGACGACGGCGTAACACTCCCCTACCTCGAAGGAAGCGGTCTCGATTTCAAATCGGGCACAAGGGGAGAAGCTCTTGCCGAATTACAGTCTGAATACGGTGTTTCGATCGATGACGAAACGCAAGAGTTTTACATTGGTAATTTGCTAGAAGATCAAATACCTGCTGCCGCGCTTAAGTTTGTAGCGTTCTCGCTGCGCGTGCGCGATTTTATGCTGATGACGGAGTTTCGCGTAGCCACAACATTCCGCGAGGATGCTGCGAGATTGCTAAGCGAGGCAGTAAATGGACGTGCTGCTATCGAAGAGAATGTTCCTATCACGCCAAAGCTGTCAGACTTTCCGGCGGATTTCGTCTTGCGCGCCCCAGGACGCCGCCCGGTCGGTGTTTTTTTAGGAACTTCTGATAACCGTGTTTTGGAAGCGTTGTTCGTTCAAATGCGCAATCAACATGAAATCCATGAAGAGTGCGCGATCGTGGCTCTGGTTGAAAAACCTCGCACTCTGAGTTTGAGGGTAAGGCAACAGGCAACTAATCGACTTGAATTTTTGACCGAGTTTCGCGGTGACGAAGTTGCAGCAGTGGAAAGAATTGCGCGTGAAGCAATTGGTCGTGGTGCAACTCTTCAATGAAAAACAAAAACCCCGGCATCGTTGCCGGGGGTTTTGCATTTCGTAATCGCTGAGCGAGATTCCGGGTCTGCGATGCACCGCTTTCGCGCTGCATCGCGCCCGGAATGACGGGGAAATCCCCGCCGCCGCTTACCTGAACCCGCCCGTCACGTGCAGCGTCTCGCCGGTGATGTAGGACGCGCCTTCGGAGGCGAGGAAGGCGACGACCGAGGCGATTTCCTCGACCTTGCCGACGCGGCCCATCGGGGTGACGGATTCGATCCAGGTGCGCATCTCGCCTTCGTGGAATCCGGCCGCGGTGACGCCTTCGGTCACGATCATGCCGGGATTGACCGCGTTGACGCGGATCTTGCGCGCGGCCAACTCCTTCGACAGCACCGACGTGACAGCGTCCACCGACGCCTTGGTCGCGGTGTAGACCGCCGAGCCCGGAGGCGTGACGGTCGAGACGCCTGACGAGATGTTGACGATGCTGCCGCCGTTCGCATTGAAGTGCTGCACGGCTTCCTGCGAGACCAGCAGCAGGCCCAGCACGTTCAGGTCGAAATGCTTGTGGAAGTGCTCCGGCGTGATGGACCCGAGCGGGGCGAACTCGTAGACGCCGGCGTTATTGACCAGAATGTCGATCGGCCCGAGCGCCTTCACGGTGTCCGCGACCACGGACTTCGCGGCCTTCGCGTCTGCGAGGTTGCCGTGGACGGCCACGGCCTTGCCGCCCTTGGCCTTGATCTTCGCCACCACATCGTCCGCGCCTTGCTTGCTCGACGCGTAGTTGACGGCGACGCTTGCGCCTTCCGCCGCGAGCTGAAGCGCGATTTCCGCGCCGATGCCCTTGGATGCGCCGGTGACCAGCGCGACCTTGCCTTCAAGTTTCTTCGTCATGTCCTGTTCCCTTGGTCTTTCTCTTGGATTGGGCGAATGCTCCAATGGTTCGGAAGTATTGAACTATTGAACCAGATCAAGGGGCGGCCTATATTATTTTTTATGGTGCAGTTCGTTCACCCCGCGAGGCAGGACATCACGCTGGCCGGCGTGCTCGCCGCGCTGGCCGATCCGGCGCGGCTGATGATCGTCAAGGGCCTGATCGGCCAGAAGGATTGCATGTCGTGCACGGCGGCGGGGCCTTGCGACATGGCCAAGTCGACGCTGTCGAATCATTTCCGCGTGCTGCGCGAGGCGGGCCTGATCCACACCACCAAGCAGGGGGTCGAACATCGCAACGCCGTGCGCGAGGCCGACATCAACGCGCGCTTTCCGGGGCTGCTGAAGACCATTCTCAAGCACGCGGACGAATAGGTGTACAGGGCGTCCAGCTTCCCGAAAAAGAGACCGATCCACCCGAGGGCCCACGATGTTGGCCCTCTTTCATTAGGGTGCGGTCATCGGCGCCCGTCACGAACGGTAAAGGCAATGTTGGTACGCTGGGCGCTCCGCATGGAATCGCATAATCTTTCGTTAATTCAACGCTCAGTAGCATGGCCGCCTGCCTACCTTGGGGATTCGCATGGCTGATTATGTGCTTGAAGGCCCGAAGTGGGGTGGTTCCGGTCTGGGGACAGCCGGCGGCGTCGTCACCTGGGAAATCGACCCCACCATCTCGCTGAACATGCTCGCCCTGATCGTGACGGCATTCGCCGACTGGGCCTCCTGGGCGAACATTCAGTTCCAGCAGGTCGCGGCCTCCGTCGATGCCGACATCGCCTTTACCGTGGGCGCCATCGACGGTCTCGATAACGTTTTGGGCACGACCCAGTACTGGTACTCGGGCTCGTCCTTTGTGTCCGCAGACATCGAATTCGACAGCGGCGAAGGCTGGTACAATTCCGGCAGTTCGGTCGTCAGCAGCGACGGCCTCGATTTTTTCATGGTCGCCTTGCATGAAATCGGCCACGCGATCGGGATGGATCACTACAACACGACGCCTGCGGTCATGAACGCGTTTCTCAATACGTCGATCCATGATCTCCAGGCCTCGGACATTCACGGCATCCAGGCCATCTATGGGACGCCGGTTACCTACGCAGCCGGGGCGAGCGGCGACTTCAGCGGGGAGGGCGCATACGATGTGCTCTGGCAAAACTATGTGACGAACGACGTCGGCTTCTGGACACTTGCCGACAACACGCCCCGCTGGACCGATATCGGAATTGCATCCAGCACCGTGAACATGGTCGGAACCGGCGACGTCAATGGCGACGGAACGTCCGATATCCTGTGGCAGAATCCGACCAACGGTTATGTCGGTGCGTGGATGATGTACAATGGCGCGGCGACCTGGCAGGTGATCGCGCAAGGCTCGCTGACCATGAAGGTCGCCGGCGTCGGCGATTTCAACGGCGACGGAACGTCCGACATCCTCTGGCAGAATCCGACCAACAACTTCGTCGGCGAATGGGAGATGCATAACGGCGTCGCGACCTGGCGTCAGATCGATCAGGGATCGACGACCATGAAGATCGCCGGCATCGGTGACTTCAACGGCGACGGAAAATCCGACGTGCTGTGGCAGAACCCGACCAACAACTTCGTGGGGTTCTGGGCGATGAACGGAGCGTCCGATACGTTCCAGTTGATCGATCAGGGCTCGCTGACCATGAAGATCGCCGGCGTCGGCGATTTCAACGGTGACGGAACGTCCGACATCCTCTGGCAGAACCCGACCAACGGCATCGTCGGATACTGGGCGATGAACAACGGCCGCGATAGCTGGCATCAGCTCGACACCGGCCCCTCGGGATTCAAGATCGCCGGCACCGGAGATTACAACGGCGACGGCACGTCCGACATTCTGTGGAAGAATCCCGTGAACGGGGACACCGGCGTCTGGACGCTGAACAACGGCATCAATACCTGGCATCAACTTGGAACGCAGCCTTCGGGATTTGACCTGATCGCGTAAATGCGCCGCGCGGCTGGGGTGGCGATGGTGGAGGCGGCGGCGATTAGCCCCGCGGCTATTCGCGCAAACAAAAACCCCGGCATCGCTGCCGGGGCTTGGAGTTTACTGGAGTAAGATCAGTCGAAAATCAGTATTTCGCAACGACCGGGCCGCCGAACTTGTAGGCAACACCAAACAGCGCCGTGTGCGTTTGATTGGAGCCGATGTTGGCGTCGAGAAGGTCCGAACCGAATAACGTGCCGCCCCCAGCCAGAAATCTGCCATTCAGCCCTTCATAGCTGGTGTAGCGATACTCACCGCGGAGCAGCCAATTCGCAGCGAGCATCCATTCAATGCCGCCGCCAACCGACCAGCCCACCACGGTTTTTCTGACGGTGTCCACGCGCTGGGTCGTATTGTTGGTCCCGGTACACCATAGTTGAGGTGTCCCGCAGGCAACGGTCGATTCCGTGGCCATCCAGGACGCGCCGGCGGTGCCGAACAGCAGCGTGGTCGGGGTGACCAGATAGCCGAGACGCGCTCGCACGCCGGCATCCCATTTGTCTTTCCGCGTGACGTTATCGCCGGTGATGAAAGCGTTCGGGACGGCGGTGCCCGGAATGGAGCCGATGAACTGCGATTTGTTGTTTGCCCAGGCATAATCGCCTTCGATACCGACGACCCAGCGTGGCGCGAATTGCCAATTATAGCCAAGGTAGCCGCCATACCGGCCGGACGCGCTCTTGAAATTCATCGGGTTGTTGCCGGCGGCTGCCGGAATTTGTGCAGGCGCGCCCGGAAACCCGAGGCTGGTGGTGGTCCAGACGCTCTCGTCCCAGCGACCGCCAACAGATGCGCCGACATAGAGGCCGGACCAGTCATAGACGGGATCGGCAATCGGTGCCTTGGTGTAAGCGCGCGGTGCGACGTCGGCAGCAAACGCAAAACCCGGCGACGCCAGCACCGCAGCGACCACTAAAGATCTCAAGAAATTCTTCTGCACAAATAAGTCCTCCTCAGCGCGAACCGTCGGTCCTGAAATGACGCGTGAGGTTGGCGTATCCCGCTTGCGTTCTGCCGTCGTGTCCTGGGGGGAAGCGGATATGAACGCCAAGGCACGCGCTTCACAATTCGACGGACTGTTGCTGGAGAGACACGAGAAGCCATGAACATCGGGCAATCGATGTGAACTGTAAGGCATCAATCCTGACCTGACGGGAATATGCCGGCAGACAGGCGGGCCGGTTTTCGATTTTCTCCATCAATCCGTTATGCTTGCGCGTTATATCGATTGCGTATTTCAGGAAGTTTGGGAATGTGTTTGCGCGAAGGGGCGCAAAGCTGGAATGAGCAAAGTCGTTTTCTCGACCGATCAACTACCTGCCGAACTCGACGATCATGCACGTTTCTCCCGCTGGGTGGAGCATATCAGCGACCTTTACGGCGCGTTCGATCAGTCCCGTCTTGAAGATTGCGCGTTTTCGGCGCGCTTCGAAGCCGCCCAATATGGGGACCTGCTATCCGGCAAATTCGCGGGCACGGTGAACAAGGCTGTGAGATCGTCTCGGCATGTTGCTGGCGACACACGCGACGATTTCGCGATTTCGTTCAATCGCAGCCGGGGTGCGGTTCGGCAATTCCAGAATGGCCAGGAGACAATCGTTTCGCCCGGAAGCGCAACGTTCCTGGGTAATCGCGTCAGCAGCGGGATGGACGCCGAAACCAGACTGGAGTTGATGACCGTTTCGATACCGCGAAAACTTATCTCGGAATTCATAGTCCACCCAGAAGACCTTCTTTTCAAACCGCTCGATCAAAATTCGCCAGCGCTCCGGCATCTCGCGCGCTATCTCGACATGATTCATGAGTCGAATGATGTGAGCGATGATCCCGCGCTTGCTATGCACATTGAGGTGACATTGCTCGATCTTTTTGCGCTCGTGCTTGGCACGCAGCGCGATAAAGCTGATGTCGCCAGCAACCGCGGTCTCCGCGCCGCGCGGCTGCAGGAGGTGCTTGCGGCAATCAAGACGGGCTTTGCTGACCCGGCTTTCTCATCGGATGATGCGGCGTCCGCAGTCGGCGTATCGCGCCGCTACGTCAATGATCTGCTTTATGAGACCGGTGCGACCTTGGCCGAGCGCGTGCTCGAATTACGGTTGCAGAAAGCGCGCGCCATGCTTGCAAGCACGCGTCACGATACCACGAAGATCAACGATATCGCGTTTGCCTGCGGCTTCAACGAAGTCTCATATTTCCACCGCTGCTTCCGCCGCCGCTTCGGCGCCGCGCCGAACGAGTTTCGCGATACTAGACGTCAGGTCTGGTGACACAATATCCATTGAATGTATTCAAACGAAACCCCGGCATCGCTGCCGGGGTTTCGCATTTTGGTACTGCCTGAGCGTGAAGCGGAGTGCGCGGACCGCACCGCCGCAACCGGGAGCGGTCTTGGTTAGAAACGATAGTTCAGAGCGCTTCGTACAATGCTTGCCTGCAGACCGGAGCTGTGGGTCAGCGGATTCAATGAGACATTTGAACTCGTTCCGCCTGTAATCGTGCCGGTTGTCGATACCTTGCCGAAATCAACGTAGAGATATTCGGCGCGAACGGTCCAGTTGCCCGACAGTCCGGCCTCGATGCCGCCGCCAACGGTCCAGCCAACCTTGGTGTTTGAGAATGCTGCGTCCTCGACGCGTCCGCCCGTACCGCCGCTGTCGGTAAAGTGGAAGTTGCCTTTGAGTTGCGTGACCGCCACGCCGCCGGTCGCATAGAACAGCGCATTGCCGCTGGCGATACCGATCCGCGGGCGCGCGGTGAACAGCCAGTCGGTTTGAACCGACGAACTGATCGTCATGGCCGTCCCTGAAAAGGGAGGGAGCACCGAAGCAGCCTTTCCGCTCAGGCGCAGGGATTCAAAATCAGCTTCGAGGCCGAAAACCATGTTGCCCAGTTGCCAGTTGTAGCCGATTTGACCGCCGCCGGTGAATCCGGTCGCGGTAACGCTGTGGGCAGCCGCAGCGTCAAAGGTCGCCGCTGTAACCGGGTCAAAATAGGAGGCGCCGCTGGAGGCCATCGTCGAAGCCGGTTTGAAATTTCCCCAAGCTCCACCCGCGTTGAGGCCGGCATAGAATCCGGTCCAGTTGTAGCCGGGATCAACTGCCGCTTTCGTGTACATGCGCGGCGCGATGTCGGCTGCGAAAGCAACGCCCGGCAGCACCAGCGCTGCAATAGCAATCGAGAATCCAAAGAAACGTTTCTGCGCGAATAAGTCCTCCTCAGCGCGAACCGTCGGTCCTGAAATGACGCTTGAAGGTGACGTATCCCGGCTGCCTTTTTCCGTCGTTTCCTAGGGAGAGCCGGATATGAACGCCAAGGCACGCGGCCGACAATTCGACGGACTGTTGCCGGAACGCCACGAAAACCGGTGGTGGCGGAGAAGCGATATGAACTGGCGAGCACAAACGATGACAAGATGGGCGCACATCGAGGCCCCGCTGTCGAGCTTCGGCTTTTCATGGCCGATAGCCCGTGTATTCTGATGCTATATTCAGGCGTGCATTTTTGAATCAAGTCTGCCGCGCAGTGCAGGACCCCGAGAATTGCGATGAGCAAAGTTATTTTCTCAACGGATGATCTGCCAGCAGAGCTTCATGACCATGCACGATTCCAGAGCTGGACGGAGCTTTACAGCGACGTTTATTGCGCATTCAACCAGCAGCGCATCGACGACCGCACATTTTCAGCGAGCTTTCAGTTTGAAAAATTCGGATGCGTGAAAACAGGTCAATTTACCGGCACTATCAATGGGCTGGCACGGACGGCACAGCACATTGCGAAGGATCCGAACGACGACTTTGGGCTGTCGATCAATCGCGGTCCTGGTTTGATGCAATGTACCCAGATCGGCCGTGAGCTTGTCAGTGCGCCGGGCATGGCAATGTTCTTCGCCAGCAGCGAAGCGATCAAATTCGACAGCGAAGACAATTTTAACCGGACATCCGTCGTGGTGCCGCGGCGGAAGGTTCTGGAGCTAGTGGCCAATCCCGACGATCTTTTCGTTCAGCCACTCGATCCGAACGATCTGGCGCTCCGGCATCTCTCCCGCTACCTCGACGCTCTTCACGATTTGAACTGTACCAGCGACGATGCGGCGCTCGCGGGACACATCGAGACGACGTTGCTCGATCTCGTGGCGCTCGTGCTGGGCGCGCGCCGGGATATGGCCGAGGTGGCCAGCGTGCGAGGACTGCGTTCCGCACGGTTGCAGGGCATTCTCGCAGCTATCAAGAAGAACTTCGCCGATCCGGCCTTTTCGTCGGAAAGGGTGGCGTGCGCGGCGGGAGTCTCGCGGCGTTATGTCAACGACCTGCTCCACGAAACCGGAAGCTCGTTTGCCGAGCGCGTGCTCGAATTACGGTTGCAAAAGGCGCGCTCCATGCTTGCAAGCGCTTGTCACGATACCACTAAGATCAACGATATTGCGTTTGCCTGTGGTTTCAACGAAGTCTCGTATTTCCACCGCTGCTTCCGTCGCCGCTTCGGCGCCGCGCCGAACGAGTTTCGCGGTGCCAGACGTCAGGACGAATGACCCAAGATCAATGTGCAAACAAAAACCCCGGCATCGCTGCCGGGGTTTTGCATTTCGTAATCGCCTGAGTGGCGGACTTAGAAGTCCATGCCGCCTCCAAAGATACTGTTCTTGACAAGGTTTGCAGGCAAGGATCGCCGACTTGGAAAACAGGATCTTCGCCTGGAAGGCGGATTATGCTTTTCGCCGTTTCATGCAGGCTTTGAAGGCCGGGTACAAGTCAACGCAGCCGCGAGATAGCAATGGACGCTGGACAATCGAAGGCGGTGTGACGGTCACGACGTCATCCGGATTTTATACGGGTATTCAAAGCATTGATGAGACGTCAGATGCTCTGAGCGATATTTTGGCGAGCGTTATGAACGGGCTTGAGTATCTTCCGTTTATGGACCCGTCAGCTTACGGCACGTTTGTTCATGCGCTTTTTGGGGCAGCAGTTCGCTTTCGTGATTTGCCGGGTGTTGGTGATATCGAGAGAACGTTTAGTCTGGACGACGCCGATCCTCATTTTGGGATGGCGGGGAGTATTCGAACTGACGTGACACTGCGGAATGTTCAAGGTGATATCATCGCGATCTACGACGTCAAAACCGGAGATTCTCCTTTGACTCGTGCCAGGGCAGATGAGCTTCGGCTAAAGACGAAAGCCTCGCCAAATACCCCTGTTTTTGAATTGAATGTCGTTCGCGGGATCTCGCGCAAATCGATTTATCTGCGGAGGGGATGCTTGCCATGAGTATGGAAATCTATCTGCTGACCGACGAAGAAGTGCCAACGATACAGGCATGGCAAAAGGCCATCGATGCACTTGGATTCGACGTTCGGTTTGTGGACAAGCAACCGCTACAAACAGACGAGATACGGCTGCGGGCTGAATGCAAAGGCAAGCCGGTTCTGATGGAGTTGGAAAAAACCAGCCTTGCCGGGGTGCGCGATATATTCCCCGATGTTGCATTTCCAGACCATGTGACCAGCGTGCATGCTCTGTATTGGAGCAAGACTTTGGAAGGTGGTCTTGCGGCTTATCAGGCGGCTGCGGCCTATCTCGGTCTCGTCAAGGGGCTGATGATTGATACAGAGGAAGGGAAACTCAAGACGCCGGAGAGTGCGATTGAACTGGCCCGCAAGATGTCCGCGGAGATGCCTATGCTTGAAGCGGCCATGGCAGAAATTCTCGCGAAGATAGCTGCGAAGCCGCGCAATTAAACGGGCGTGATTTCCGAAACGAGTTGGTGCCGCATTCGAAAAACCGCAGGCATTGCTGCGGCGAGTTTTTGTTTTCCGCTTGGTCATACGCGGGCTTGCCCCGCGTAGCCATCTTCTCAAAAAGATGGATTGCCGGGTCAAAAGGGCGTTCACGCCCGTCGTGACGGGCTATGCCCGGCAATGACGAAAGAAAAAGGCCCGGATTGCTCCGGGCCTTTTATACCTGATTGGATGAGCTGGATCAGAAATCCATGCCGCCCATGCCGCCGCCCGGAGGCATTCCGCCGCCGGCCGCGCCGCCCTTCTTTGGCACTTCGGCGATCATCGCTTCGGTGGTGATCAGCAGCGCCGCAACCGAAGCTGCGTTCTGGATCGCCGCACGAACGACCTTGGTCGGGTCGATGATGCCCTTGGAGACGAGGTTGCCGTATTCGCCGTTCTGCGAGTCGAAGCCGTAGGAATACTGCTCCTTCTCGAGCACCTTGCCGACGATGACCGAGCCGTCTTCGCCTGCGTTGATGGCGATCTGGCGGGCCGGAGCGGAGAGCGCCTTGCGGACGATCTCGACGCCGGTCTTCTGGTCGTCGTTCGCGGTCTTGATGCGCTTGAGCTGCTCGGAAGCGCGCAGCAGGGCGACGCCGCCGCCCGGCACGATGCCTTCTTCAACAGCCGCGCGGGTCGCATGCATCGCGTCATCAACGCGATCCTTGCGCTCCTTCACCTCAACCTCGGTCGCGCCGCCGACGCGGATCACCGCGACGCCGCCTGCGAGCTTGGCCAGACGCTCCTGGAGCTTCTCGCGGTCGTAGTCCGAAGTGGTTTCTTCGATCTGCGCCTTGATCTGCTGAACGCGTGCCTCGATGTCGGCCTTCTTGCCGGCGCCGTTGACGATGGTGGTGTTTTCCTTGTCGATCATCACCTTCTTGGCGCGGCCCAGCATGTTCAGGGTCACGTTCTCAAGCTTGATGCCGAGGTCTTCCGAGATCGCCTGGCCGCCGGTCAGGATCGCGATGTCCTGCAGCATGGCCTTGCGGCGGTCGCCGAAGCCCGGAGCCTTCACAGCGGCAACCTTCAGACCACCGCGCAGGCGGTTCACAACGAGCGTGGCCAAGGCCTCGCCTTCGACGTCTTCAGCAACGATGACGAGCGGCTTGCCGGTCTGCACGACGGCTTCCAGGAGCGGAAGCAGTTCGTTCAGCGAAGAGAGCTTCTTCTCGTTGATGAGGATGTAGGCGTCGTCGAATTCAACGCGCATCTTGTCGGCGTTGGTGACGAAGTAGGGGGAGATGTAGCCGCGGTCGAACTGCATGCCCTCGACGACGTCGAGTTCGGTGTCGAGCGACTTGGCTTCTTCAACCGTGATGACGCCTTCGTTGCCGACTTTCGCCATGGCTTTTGCGAGGAAATCGCCGATTTCCTTGTCGCCGTTGGCCGAGATGGTGCCGACCTGGGCGATCTCGTCGTTCGACGTGACCTTCTTGGAGTTCTTGACGAGGTCTGCGACGACCGCCTCGACCGCGAGGTCGATGCCGCGCTTCAGATCCATCGGGTTCATGCCGGCGGCAACCGCCTTGGCGCCTTCCTTGACGATGGCGGCGGCCAGAACGGTCGCGGTGGTGGTGCCGTCGCCGGCGGCGTCCGCCGACTTCGAGGCGACTTCACGGACCATCTGCGCGCCCATGTTCTCGAACTTGTCTTCAAGCTCGATGTCCTTGGCGACGGTGACGCCGTCCTTGGTAATGCGCGGAGCGCCGAACGACTTGTCGAGGACGACGTTGCGGCCCTTCGGACCGAGCGTCACCTTGACGGCGTTGGCGAGAATGTCGACGCCGCGCAACATCTTGTCACGGGCTTCAACGCCGAATTTGACTTCTTTGGCTGACATGTTGGGTTTTCCTTCGAATGATTTCACTGGTTGTCATCACCGGGCTTGTCCCGGTGATCCCGACAGGCGAGGCGCTGTGCCCTCTTTATCGGGATGGCCGGACTAAATCCGGCCATGACAGACGAGAAGTTCGTGGCTTAAGCGGCCTTCTTCTTGGCGCCGGTCTCGGTGATGACGCCCATGATGTCGCTTTCCTTCATGATCAGCACTTCCTGGCCGTCGATCTTGACCTCGGTGCCGGACCACTTGCCGAACAGGACGATGTCGCCGACCTTGAGATCGATCGGGATCAGCTTGCCGGCTTCGTCGCGGCCGCCCGGGCCGACCGACAGGATTTCGCCCTGGGAGGGCTTCTCTTTGGCACTGTCAGGAATGATGATGCCGCCTTTGGTCTTCTCTTCGGCGTCGATGCGCTTGACCACGACGCGGTCGTGAAGCGGACGGAATTTCATGCAGTCCTCCTAATGGATTGATAAGGCTGTGTTTTTGCGTATTTAGCAGTCTGGGTGAGCGAGTGCTACCACGACTGGAACGGACATAGGCCCATGGCGGGTGCCGGGCAAGGGTCTGTAGCAGAAAATTTGGCAGTCTGATGTGACGGCTGCCAAATTTTGCTCCAGCGTTAACGCGGGGCAGGCGGCTCATTTCCGGGTGGTTTGGGCGGAGGCGGAGGTGTGTTGGCCTGCCGCTTGCGCTTGCTGACAATGTCCAGCTCCGGCCGGGGCGCGACCTCGGCGGGCATCGGCTTGTCGTTCTTCCAGGCCATGGCGCGGGCCGCCTGCAACGACAGGAATCCGAAGGTGCGCACCGCCGCCCACATGATCCATCGGGTGAAGAAGCCGACGCCGGAGACTTGCATCGCCTCGTAAAAGATCGCGTCGGCGCGTTGTCTCGTTGGTGCTTCCGGGTGCGGCTCGGTGCCGGGACGCAGCTCGTTGTAGAGATAGTCGTGGACCACCGCGGCGCGGCTGTAGCGGCCCCATGTCGGCAGGAACGACTGAAAGATGCGCGGGATCGATGCGCCGTCGGTCTCGAACAGCTTGTGCACCTCGATCACGTGGCCGGAGTTCTCGTCGCCGACCTCGTAGACCAGCGGCTGTTCAAGCCGCCACGTGCGGTAATCGACATCAAGCTGCGTGATGGTGAGTTCGCCGGTGAAACGGCTCATGGCCCCGCTCCGTATTGACGAAGAGGGAGAGTCGCATGCGCGCGGCGCGCTGTCAGCAACTCGCAGCAGTCTCGATGCGATGCTGCTAGTGCCTTGATCGTTAACAATTTATTCAACTTTTGAGCTTGTGATTGGTTAACGTACTGCGTCATCTTTTCTTCATGCGAGCGCGTTGCGACGCGAAGCGGAATCCGGTTCGCGACAGGCGCGCTCAACAGTGGGTGAGAGCGCGTTCGCGGCAAAACCGGTCGCCACTTTTTGCTGAACGCCTCCGCCATGGAGGTTGGCATGGTCTCGAAAGCGATGGTCCCACAGGGCAACGTCTCTGAGGACTTCAAGCGGCAACTCGCCGGTTACGGCCTGACGACGGCCGAGATCCTCTACCGGCGCCCCGATCACCGCTGGCTGCTGCAATCCTACGTCTGGCAAAACTACGATCTGTTCCCGAACTTTCCCGCGCTGAAGGATTTCCTCGCTTTCTGGCAAACGAAGCTGGACGGGCCGCTGGTCTCCGTCACTGTTGCGCATTCCAAGCTGATCAAGCCGGCGGAGATCAAGGCGATCGACGGGATGTTCCGGCTGCACTGACGGAGCTGGTGCGGGAGTCGCCTCATCGGGAGGGGCGCGGCCGAGTGCCTGTGCCCAAGTTGCGTACTTTCCCGTATGCTTACAACCTGTCTTTACGCGTAGATAACTATGCGACCATTAGTTGTATGAAGTTAGCAGCAGAGAAAGGCTGATCGGGTATTCGTCAGGCGAACAACGTGGGCGAATGCCATGTTCCGCATTCTGACTTGCCTGACCACCGAACACGACTGGCGGCTCGTTCTGCTCGCCGGGCTTGTTTGCTTCGTTGCCAGCGTCGTTGCCGTCAACATTTTCCATCGGGCGATCGCGTCGCAAATGCAGACGCGCTTGATCTGGATTGCAATTGCCGGCGGTGTGTTCGGTTACGGCGTCTGGGCGACGCACTTCATTGCAATGCTGGCCTATGAGCCGGGCGTTCCAACCGGATACGGCATCGGCTTGACGGCATTATCGCTTGCCGTGGCGATGGTATTAACGTCGTGCGGTTTGGGCTTTGCCGCAAGCAATCCCGGCCGATGGCGTGCGCCGATCGGCGGCGCAATCATGGGCGCCGGCATTGCCAGCATGCATTATCTTGGCATGTGGGCGCTTGAAGTGCCGGGACGTGTGGTGTGGTCGCTCGACCTTGTCGTTGTGTCCATCGCGCTCGGTCTGGCTTTCGGTTATGTCGCACTTCTTGTCGCGATACGCAGGAATGACAGGTGGGGAACGCTTCTCGCCGCGATTTTCCTGACGCTTGCAATCGTCTCTCATCATTTCACGGCAATGGGCGCGGTGGAGATCGTTCCCGACCCGACGCGGGCGCCGGGCGCGTTGTCACTTTCTCCCGCCTGGCTTGCCCTGGCGATTGCCGGTGTCGCCCTTTCGGTGCTTGGGATGAGTTTCGTCGGTGTGTTGGCGGATCGCCGCCTTGCCATCCGCACCCATAAATTCGAAGAGATCATCGATCAGCTTTCGCTCGCCCGACAGCAGGTCGAAAACTCACAAAAAGAACTTCAGGATCAGAAATTCAGACTCGACACCGCCATCAACAACATGGGCGAGGGCCTGTGCATGTTCGATGGGGAAAAGCGGCTTGTCGTCTGCAACGATCGTTATGCCGAAATGTATCGGCTGCCGCCGGAACTCCTGAGGACGGGAACGCCGCACCGCGACATCATCAAACATCGCATCACGAGCGGCATCCTCAAGGGTGAAACCAGCGAGAGCGCTGCGACGCTGGTGATGTCGAGGTTGAGTGCGCTGCCACGCGACGCTGCTTCAAGCCGGATCGAAGAACTCGCCGATGGCCGCTCGATCTGCGTCACGCGGCAGCCCATGGCTGGCGGCGGCTGGGTCGCGACGCATCTCGACGTCACCGAGCAACGGCGCTCCGAAGCCAGGGTGGCTCACATGGCGCAGCATGATGCGCTCACCGATCTGCCAAATCGCGTGCTGCTTCGGGCCCGGCTGGAACAGGCACTTTCCATCACGCGCAGGGGAGGGCCGCACCTGGCGGTGTTGATGCTCGATCTCGATCGCTTCAAGGAGATCAACGACACGCTTGGACATCCGACAGGCGACGCTTTGCTGCAAGCTGTAGCCGCGCGTCTGCGCGCATGCATCAGGGATACCGCTTTGATCGCCCGCCTGGGAGGCGATGAATTCGCCGTGATCGAGCATATGCCTGATCCGGTCATTGAAGCCGCTGCGCTGGCCGAGCGGATCAAGCAGGCTCTGAGTGAGCCCTTCGATCTCGGTGATCATCAGGTGATCACCGGTACAAGCATCGGCATCGCCGTCGCGCCATCTGACGGCATTGATTCCGATCAGATCTTAAAGAGCGCGGATCTCGCTCTCTATCGTGCGAAAAGCAACGGACGCGGCACGTTCCATTTCTTCGAGCCTGAACTGGATCGGCGCATGCATTCCCGCAGAAATCTCGAGCGCGACATGCGTAACGCGCTCGTCAGCGGCGAGTTCGATCTCCACTATCAACCGTTTGTCGATTCAAAGAGCGGCGCCCTCAGCGGGTTGGAGGCGCTGTTGCGCTGGCAACATCCCCAGCGCGGAATGGTCTTGCCTGCGGATTTTATCCCGCTTGCGGAAGAAACAGGTCTCATTGTGCCCATCGGTGAATGGGTTCTGCGGAGTGCGTGCGCTGAAGCCGCAAAATGGTCTGCCGATCTCAAGATCGCGGTCAACCTGTCACCTGCTCAATTCAGGAGCAAGGAACTGGTTCGGGTCGTTATCGGTGCGCTCGCGACTTCGAGACTTGCGCCGCATCGGCTTGAACTCGAGGTGACCGAAACGGCAATCATGCACGACAGCGAAACCGTATTCGCAGCCCTTGGCCAGTTGCATGAACTGGGCGTTCGAATTGCCCTGGACGATTTTGGCACGGGCTATTCATCCCTGAGCTTTCTTCAAAAATTCCCGTTCGACAAGATCAAGATCGATCGCAGCTTCGTCAATGAACTCTTCAGCGAGAACGACGAGTCGCGGTTGATTGCGCGGGCCGTGGTGCGGTTTGCCGTCAGCCTTGGGAAAACGACAACCGCCGAAGGGGTCGAAACGAAGGAACAGATGGATATCCTGCGCGAGGAGGCCTGCGCCGAGATGCAAGGCTATTACTTCAGCCGGCCAAAGAGCTCCGCCGAAATTGCGCAAATGGTGCAGGCGGACGTCATGCCTGCAACCACTGCTCGCATCCGCGAGTTTGCTGAAAATGGACACCAGATTTTGCGGGAAGGCATCTCGGCGGCGGCCGGCTGAGACCGCGGACGATGTCATGAGCGCGGCCGCCGAGCGCATTGTCAGCGCGGAGGGCAATGGCTAGTCTTCTTGGGCCGCGTTGCATCACGGATGCAGCGGGCCAAAAAAGGGAGGCGCGCATGGCCAGGGCAATGTCAGCCAAAACAAGATCTGCCAAAACAAAATCGGCAACAGCGAAATCAGGCAAGCGGCTCAAATCCGCAGCACGATCCGTCGCTGTGAAAAAATCCGCGCCGCGCAAGAAAGCTGCCATTTCTACCTCCCGCGCCAAGACCAAATCGCGAAAGCCGCGTGCATCGGCCGCGCGAAGCGTTCCCGCGAAACAACGGCGTCCGAAGCAGCGTTTCGTCGTCAGTCATCACCGCGATGAGGATTTCCGCGCCGACGGTCTGCGCGCCTACGCGCAATACCGCGATCTCGGCATCGCCGACGGCACCCATGGCCTTGCCCGTGCGCATGTCATCCGCCTGATCGGGCCGTGCGATCCGAAGGAAGTCTCCAAGCTGCATTTGCACGACGTCGAATTCCAGATGGTCTACGTCCTCAAGGGCTGGGTGAAGGCGTACCTGGAAGGCGAGGGTGAAATTCTCATGCGCGAAGGCAGTTGCTGGACGCAGCCGCCGCGCATCCGGCATCTGATCCGCGACTACTCGGACGACTGCGAATTGCTGGAAGTGATCCTGCCGGCGGATTTCGAGACGGTGGAACTGACGGCCTGAGCCGTCACCCCCGTCCGACGAACGGCATCTTGGTCGCCATGATGTTGAGGAACAGTGCGTTGGCGTCGAGCGAGCGCGTCGCCATGAACACGATGGCGTCGGCGACGTTCTGCACATCCATACGCGGCTCGACCATGGTATCGCCGCGCGGCTGCAGCACGCCGCCGGTCATGCGTTCGGTCATCTCGGTCGCGGCGTTGCCGATGTCGATCTGGCCGCAGGCGATGTCATAGGCGCGGCCGTCCAGCGCAGTGGCGCGGGTGAGGCCGCTGATCGCATGCTTGGTCGCGGTGTAAGGCGACGAGAAGGGGCGAGGGGCATAAGCCGAGATCGAGCCGTTGTTGATGATGCGCCCGCCGCGCGGCGTCTGGTCCTTCATGATGCGGAAGGCATGCTGCGTGCAAAGGAACGGCGCGGTGAGGTTGGTGGCCACCGTGGTCTGCCACTGTTGCAGGCTGAGATCTTCCAGCGGCACCGGCGGCGTGCCGATGCCGGCATTGTTGAACAGCACATCGAGGCGGCCGAACGCTTCCATGGTTTTGGCGAACAGCGCCGCGATCGAGGCGGGATCGGTCATGTCGCTTGGCACGACGAGGCTCTTGCCGAAATCCTTGCCGGCCTTCGCGGTGTCTTCCAGCGCATCCTTGCGCCGTCCCGCCAGCACCACCGAGAATCCGGCCTTCATCAGTGCCAGCGAAGAGGCGCGGCCGATTCCAGAACCCGCACCGGTGACGATTGCGACTTTCATTGGTTTCTCCCTTTTTAATGCCGCTGCTGCGGCTTGTTTTGGTTTTCAGTCGGGCAGGTTTTTGGCGGGTGTCAGGTCTTCTGACCGTAAGGCGGGCGGGGAATATTCTGATGCGCGGCGCGCAGCGCCGCCGACCAGCGCGAGCGCAGATCGTGGAAGTACGGTTCGCCCGCCTCGATGCGATAGTTCACCTCGGCGTCAAGGACGTCGGGGCGCACCAGCAGGATGTCGATCGGCATGCCGACGCCGAGATTGGAGCGCATGGTCGAATCCATCGACACCAGTCCGACCTTGAGCGCGTCATAGAGATCGACGTCGTAGGAGATCGCGCGGTCGAGCACCGGCTTGCCGTATTTGTGTTCGCCGATCTGCAAATAGGGCGTGTCGGTGGTGCATTCGATGAAGTTACCGGCGGTGTAGATCATGAACAGCCGCATCCGGGCGCCCTTGATCTGGCCGCCGAACAGAAACGACACATCGAAGGAAATGTCTTCGGCGCGCAGCGCGTTGCCTTCGAGCTTGTGCACTTCGCGGATGGCGCGGCCGATCCGCTGCGCCGCCTGAAACATCGTCGGCGCGTTCATCAGCGTCTCGACCTCGCCGGTGATCGGATCTTCGAAACCCTCGTTCAGGGTCGAGATCACCGACTGGCTAATGGCGAGATTGCCCGCGGTGGCGATCGCCATGATGCGCTCGCCGGGGCTGCTGAAGATGTGCAGCTTGCGAAAGGTGGAGATGTTGTCGAGACCCGCATTGGTGCGGGTGTCGGCCATCATCACAAGGCCGTCACGAACCAGAATTCCGCAGCAATAGGTCATTACTAGTGGTCCGATTCTAACATTCGCATCCCGGTTCAGCAGCGATCTTTTGCGAATGTTAGAATCAAAGGACCACTAGCAAATATGAGTTTCCAGTGGAGTTTTGGATTTGACATTCGCGTTGCGAACCCTCTGCAAATGGGTCGCGAATGTCAAATCCACTCCACTGGTCTCCAGACCGCGCATTTCTACGCGGCGGAGGCGTGGGGGGCAACCGGACTTCTCCCTCGCCCCGCTCTCGCGGGGAGAGGGTTGGGGTGAGGGGCTTTTATGAGATCAAATAGGTCCTTTGAAGCTGTTCGTACGGCGATTGCCCCTCACCCGGAATCCTCGCGGTGCTCGGTTTCCGACCTCTCCCCGCAGGCGGGGAGAGGTGAAGAGTGGCGCGGGACGCGGAGAAATCAGCTCTGGCTCTGCCGTCCGGCCTGATCGACCCGCACGGCGACTTCCAGCGTCTCGGTGCCGCCCCCGTAGCGGGTGCCGCGCGCCGGAGCCGCACTCAGATAGTCGAGCCCGACCGCGACCCGGACATGAGCGTCGGTGGTGCAGATCGCGTTCGCGGCATCGAAGCCGACCCATCCGAGCTTTTCGACATACGCTTCGGCCCAGGCATGTCCGGCGTCCTGCGCGACCATGCCGTCAGAACGAAGCAGATGCCCCGAGATGTAACGGGCAGGGACACCGGCGCTGCGCGCGCAGGCAATGAAGATGTGAGCGTAGTCCTGGCAGACACCGCGCTTGAGCGCGAAGGCTTCCGGCGCAGACGTGCCGGCGTGGGTCGGATCGGTGTCGAATGTCATGTGATCGTTGATCTGAAGCATCAACGCATGGAGAAAGCCCAGCGTGTCGCCGGCCGCTTCGGTGTAAAGGTCGCTGGCGAACTTCGCCATCGCGGCGTTGACTTCGGTCAGCGGTGTTGCGCGCAGGAAAAGGCTCGGCGGAAACCGCTCGTCGGTGCCGCGCAGTACGCCGCCGGTGTCGTGAGTCTCGATCAGACCTTCGACATGGATGGTCAGGTCCGAGAGCGCGCCATGGGTCAGAACGTGGGTGACGTTGCCGAACGCGTCCTGATGCACGTCGAGGCGTGAATCGGTGGAGACGTCGATCTGCCAGTCGGCGACATACTGTCCGTCATGGCTGCCGGGCGTCATGCGCAGAATCTGGATCACGCCGGTCGCGGGCGGTTCGTAACGATATGTCGTGGAGTGCGAAATTTTCAGGCGCATGGCAAAGCCGCAGTTTCGTGAGAAGGGCGTCAGTAGCACAACGCAGTCATTGCTTTGTCGCAAATGCGCACCGCAATGACGGGATGCAGCCCTGCATTCCGGGCAACTCAGATCAGATATTGTTTCGAAATGGTATCGCCCAGCCGAGCGTTGTCCGCAATGAATTCCTGGATGAATTCATGCAGGCCGCGCTGGAACAGATCATCCATATGCGCATGTTCCAGCCGGTTGCGGACGCCGCGCGCGTGGCGCTGTGCTGCGCCCTGCCGGCCATAGGCGACGCCGATCTGGTCGAGATTACGCACCAGATTGCCGTAGCAGCTTGCCAGCGAACGCGGCAGCGATTCATTCAGGATCAGCAGGTCTGCGATCAGCCACGGTTTCAGCGTCTCGCGATAGACCCAGTGATAGGCGGTCAGCGCCGAGACCGACCGCAGGATCGAGGTCCACTGATAATAATCGAGCGGGCCGCCGACATGTTCTTCCTCGGGCAGCAGCACATGATACTTCACGTCGAGGATGCGCGCAGTGTTGTCGGCGCGTTCCAGATGCAGGCCGAGCCGCGAGAACCAGTAGGCGTCGTTGCGCAGCATGGTCCGGTAAGCGGAGCCGTCGAAGCGCAGCGATGTCTCCTGCACAAAGCGGAGAAACTTGGTCAGTTCCTCGCGTGTCTTCGCGCCCTTGGGCCAGCACGCATGCAGTTCGATCCATGCGCTGTTGATGGTGTCCCACATCTCGCTGGTCAGCGCGGTGCGCACCGAGCGTGAATTCAGCCGCGCGTTCTCGATGCAGTTGCGGATCGAGGACGGATTGTCGGGCGAGAACGACAGGAAGTCGACAACGGTGCGCTCGTTGGCCTCGTCGTGAAACTTGTAAAAGATGTCATCGATACCTGCCGTGAGCAGGGCGGATTCCCATTCGTTGCTCTTGCCGACATAGGCGTCGGGCAGCGCGGTGGCGCGCAGCGTCGCCTCGATGGTGCGCGCGAGGTATTCCGCCCGTTCGACGTAGCGGGCGAGCCAGTAGAGACTTTCTGCGGTGCGCGACAGCATGCGTTACTCGAGTATCCAGGTGTCTTTGGTGCCGCCGCCCTGGCTGGAATTGACCACGAGCGAACCTTCCTTCAGCGCCACGCGCGTTAACCCGCCGGGCACAACGGTGACATGATCCTTGCCGGTCAGCACGAACGGCCGCAGGTCGACATGCCGGGGGGCGAGACCGGACTCGGTGCAGGTCGGACAGGTGGAGAGCGCCAGTGTCGGCTGGGCGATGAAGCCTTCCGGCTCCTTCTTGAGTTTGGCACGGAAGGACTCGATGGCGTCCTTGGTGGCGGCGGGGCCGATCAGCATGCCGTAACCGCCCGAACCGTGGACTTCCTTGACGACCAGATCCTTCAGGTTGTCGAGCACGTATTTCAGATCATTCGGCTCGCGGCACCGGTAGGTCGGGACATTCTTCAGGATCGGTTCTTCGCCGAGATAGAATTTCACGATGTCCGGCATGTAGCTGTAGACCGCCTTGTCGTCGGCGATGCCGGTGCCCACGGCATTGGCCAGCGTGACGTTGCCGGCGATGTAAGCCGACATCAGGCCGGGAACGCCGAGAACGGAGTCGGGGCGGAAGGTGAGGGGATCGAGAAAATCGTCGTCGACGCGGCGATAGATCACGTCGACCCGTTTCAATCCCTCGGTCGTGCGCATGAACACCTCGTCGTTCTTGACGATGAGGTCGCGGCCCTCGACCAGTTCGACGCCGAGCTTGTCCGCCAGAAACGAATGCTCGTAATAGGCCGAGTTATAGATGCCCGGTGTCAGGAGTGCGACGGTGGGTTCGGCTTTCGAGGTGTGAGGCGCCACGGAGCGCAGCGCGGCCAGCAATTCGTCGGGATAATTCTCCACCGGCGCCACACGATGCCGCGCGAACAGGTCCGGAAACAGCCGCATCATGATTTCGCGGTTTTCCAGCATGTAGGACACGCCGGACGGCGTCCGCGCGTTGTCTTCCAAAACGTAGAAATTCTCGGCGTCGACGCGGACGATGTCGATGCCGGCGATGTGGACGTAGACGTCGTGCGGGACGTCCTGGCCGTTCATTTCCGGCCGGAATACCGGGTTCTGAAAGATCAGGTCGTCGGGGATGATCCTGGCGCGGAGAATGTCGCGGTTGTGATAGATGTCGCCTAGGAACATGTTGAGCGCTTTGACGCGCTGCTTCAGCCCCTTTTCCATCGTCGTCCATTCCTTGCCGGACAGGATCCGGGGAATGACGTCGAAGGGAATCAGCCGCTCGGTGGATTCCGCCTCGCCGTAGACGGCGAAGGTGATGCCGATCCGGCGGAATAAGAGTTCGGCTTCCTGGCGCCGGTATTCCAACGCGTCCGCAGGAGTCTCTTTCAGCCAGAGGCTGAGTTCGTGGTAGGCGGAGCGAAGAGCGCCACCGGCCCCATTCATTTCATCGAAGGCAACTGCCATAAACCGGAACGCTTCCTTCAGGGACGGACAACGATCCGCCGCTCAAACTGATGGTAGCAAGGCTTGGGCCAGCGCGATATGCATTGCCTGAGGGCAATTGGCGGTATCTTGCGCCGCCGTGCCTGAAAAACGGGCGGGCGGCTGCTCAGGGATGCGGCAAAAGCTCGTGACTTCAATGCGTTGCCTGCGCCAAGGAACATGGCGTAGCAGTGGTGACCTGGGATGTCCGGGGCAGGAGGAGAGTTAAGATGACTGAGATCGTCACCGCCGGCATTCTCGTGATCGGCGATGAAATCCTGTCGGGGCGCACCAAGGACAAGAACATCGGCTTCATCGCCGAGTACCTGACCAACATCGGCATCGACCTGAGGGAAGTGCGGGTGGTCGCCGACGAGGAGGACGCGATCATCTACGCGCTCGACTCGCTGCGCCAGCGTTACACCTATGTCTTCACCACCGGCGGGATCGGCCCGACCCACGACGACATCACCGCCGATAGCGTGGCCAAGGCGTTCGGGGTCAAGATCGACCATCACCCCGAGGTTGTCGCACGCTTCGAGGAGCGCTTCGGCGCGGACCTGAACGAGGCGCGGTTGCGGATGGCGCGCATTCCCGACGGCGCGGAACTGATTTCGAGCGCGACCATCCTCGCGCCCGGGTTCAAAATCGGAAATGTCATTGTAATGGCCGGTGTGCCGTCGATCATGCAGGCGATGATGGATATCGTCTCGCCCAAGCTGAAGTCCGGCGTGCGAATGCTGTCAGACTCGGTGCGCGCCAACGCGCGCGAAGGTGACATCGGAACGCCGCTGCGCGCCATTCAGGAGGCTCATCCCGATACCAGCATCGGCAGCTATCCGTTCCTCGACGAGAACGGCAAGCCGAACACCAATGTCGTGGTGCGTTCGCGCGACGAGGCCAAGCTGCGCGCCGCGATGGCCGAGGTCGAGGCCATGCTGGCCAACCTCAAGGTCGCCAAAATATGAGCGAGCGATTTTTCGAGGCCATCGCCGCGGGCAAGCTTCCGCCGCCGGAATGCGCCAAGACGCTGGGCCTGGAAATCATCGCTTACGATCTCGATGCACATACCGTCGAGCTTGGGTTCGACGGCAAGCCGGAGTTCGCAAATCCGATCGGCATCGTGCAGGGCGGCTTTTTGTCCGCGATGCTGGACGATTGCATGGGTCTTGCGTCCGCAACGATGATGAACGTCGGAGAGTTTGCGCCGACGCTCGCCCTCAATGTCCAGTTTCACCGTCCGGCCAAGATCGGCAAGCTCAAGGGCTTTGGGCGCGTGACGATGCGCGGCAAGGAAATCTTCCATCTTGCCGGCGAACTGTTTCAGGATGACAAGCTGGTTGCGACCGCCACTGCGACGTCGCTCTTTCGCAAAATCGCGTAACGCATGAGCAGCACCGATGAATGACGAGAACGCGCGCAAACCGTTTCCGGTGTCGTGGGACCAGTTTCACCGCGACGCGCGGGCGCTGGCGTGGCGGCTGAGCGGGGCGGGGCCGTTTGAAGCCCTGATCGCCGTGACGCGTGGCGGGCTTGTGCCTGCGGCGGTCGTCGCCCGCGAACTCGGCATCCGGGTCATCGATACGCTGTGCGTGTCGAGCTACAGCCATACCTCGCAGGTTGGCGAGCCGACCGTGCTGAAAGACATCTCCGACGCGGTGGCGCGGCTCGGCGGCGGCACCGGCAAGGGACTGCTGGTGGTCGAGGATCTGGTCGACACCGGCAAGACCGCGCGGATCGTGCGCGATCTGGTGCCGCAGGCGCACCTCGCGGCGGTTTACGCCAAGCCGATGGGCAAGCCGCTGGTCGACACCTTCATCACGGAAGTGTCGCAGGACACCTGGATCTTCTTTCCGTGGGACACGGGGCTCTCATTTCAGCCGCCGATCCGGGACGGCGCGGCGTAGTGTTCGTCACCTCTCCCCGTGTACGGGGAGAGGTCGGCAAGCGAAGCGAGCCGGGTGAGGGGCGAGCATGGGCGATGAAGTTTGCCCCTCACCCCAACCCTCTCCCCAGCGAAAGGGCGTTTACGCCCGTCTTCGACGGGCTATGCGGGGAGAGGGAGAAGAGGCAGTAGGCGCGATGTAGTGCGCCGCAGCAGCCGAACGTTGTGGAATGCCGTCAGCCGACCTCGTATCGTGCAGTCATGGATGATCTGGATGTGAAGGATCGGGACCATGACCGAGAGCATGATCGGAAACAAGCAGGCGTTCGACTCCGCCGATATCACCGCGCTGTCACATCTGTATCGCGGCGAACTTTACCGCAGCACGGTCTGGCGCACCCGGCTCGATGCCACGACCAACTGGGCGGTCCTGACGACCGGCATCGCGCTGTCGCTGACGTTCAGCAGCGAGCACGCGTCGCCTCTGCCGCTCGTGCTGGTGGGACTTCTGGTCGCCACGTTCCTGTTCATCGAAGCGCGGCGTTATCGCTTCTTCGATTTCTGGCGCATGCGGGCGCACGTGCTTGAAGTCCAGTTCTTCGGGCCCATTCTGAGGGGCGAGGGCGTTCAGACCGCGAATGGCTGGAATGAGATTCTCTATCAGGATTACAAGGCGCCCAACCTTCACATCAGCTATCTCGAAGCGATCGGCCGGAGGCTTCGCAACAACTACTGCTGGATTTTCTCGATCCAGGTCACGGCGTATCTCGGAAAGCTTCTGATTCACCCGGAGCCCGTCGCCTCGCTGCACGAACTGTTTGCGCGGGCAACCATCGGGCCGATTCCCGGCCAGCTTGTCCTGCTCGCCGGACTGATCTTCCACGCAACATGGATCACCATCGCGCTGGTGACATATCGCAGCCGAAGGGGCGCGGGCCGCTCGCGGCCGCCCAGCCCGCCAAGAGACCAACTGCTGGATCTGGCGCGGGGATAGATACCGCTTTCCTTACCTCGGAGAGAGGTCGGATCGTGAAACGATCCGGGTGAGGGGCGAGGGCAACGAACGAAGATTGCCCCTCACCCCGACCCTCTCCCCGCAAGCGGGGCGAGGGAGAAGAGTCATCCCAACCGCTCTCTTGCCAGTTTAGCGCCGGCGCCGAGCGCGCGCAGCTTGGCTTCCGCGATGTCGCGGCGCATCGGCGCCATGCCGCAGTTCGTGGTCGCGACGATGTTTTCCTTCGGCACGAACTTCATCACGGCTTCGATGGTCTTCACCACGTCATCCGGCGTCTCGACCGTGTCGCTGGCGACGTCGATCACGCCGGCCTGCACGACCTTGTTGTGCAGCAGGCTGAGGAGATCCAGCGGGACATGCGAGTTGCGGCACTCGATGGCGACCTGCTGAATCGGGCTCTTGTCGATGGCCGGGAAAATCTGCTCGTACTGCCGCCACTCGGCCCCGAGCGATTCCTTCCAGTCGGTGTTGGCCTTGATGCCGTAGCCGTAACAGATGTGAACCGCGGTCTTGCAGGTGAGGCCTGCGGCTGCGCGGGTCAGCGCCTCGATGCCCCAGTCGTTCACTTCATCCATGAAGACGTTGAAGGCGGGCTCGTCGAACTGGATCATGTCGACGCCGTCGGCCTGTAGCGCCTTGGCTTCGGCGTTCAGCAGTTCGGCGAAGGCGAATGCCATCTTGACGCGGTCGCCGTAGTAACTGTCCGAGAGCGTATCGATGATGGTCATCGGGCCGGGCAGGGTGAATTTCAGCTTGCGCGTGGTATGGGCCCGCGCGGCCTGCGCCTCGTCGGCGTGGACGCGGCTTTTCAGTTTCAGCGGCGCGACCACCTGCGGCACCATCGCCTTGTAGCGGTCCTTGCGGATGCCCATTTCGACCTTGTGGGCGAAATCGATGCCGTCGACGCGCTCGAGAAAGCCGTGGACGAAATGCTGCCGCGCCTGTTCGCCCTCAGTGACGATATCGATGCCGGCATCTTCCTGGATTTTCACCCAGAGCAGCGTGGCGTCGCGCTTGGCGCTGGCGAGTTCCGCGCCCTTGAGTTTCCACGGCGCCCACAGCGTATTGGGCTCAGCCAGCCAGTCGGGCTTCGGCAGCGAACCTGCGATGGTCGTTTGAAACAGCATGGGGCGCTTCCGTTGTTATTGTTTGCTTGCGCCTATCTGCCATGTCCGGGCCAAGGCACACAAGTCTGGCATACAAGCTGTTCGCGGTTGCGGGATGGAATGTGATCGGGGCAGCCGCTAGTGTCCTGAATCCGAAGTTCGCCTCGTTTTGCGGCACTTTTCGTAGCGAACTTCGGATTCTAAAGGACACTAGCAAATATGATTCTAGTGTGGCTTTGGTTCGCAAGTCCGCAAATGGACGTGCCGAGAAGATGTTGCGGACTTGCGAACCGCCACACTAGGATTGCTTCACAAACCCTCATTCGCGGACATCTCATGATCGACCTCTATTACGCGCCGACGCCCAACGGGTGGAAAATTTCGATCATGCTGGAGGAACTCGGGCTGCCTTACACGGTGTTTCCGGTGAACATCCGCACCGGCGACCAGTTCAAGCCGGAATTCCTCGAGATCAGCCCGAACAACCGCATTCCCGCGATGATCGACCGCGCGCCTGCCGACGGCGGCGAGCCGATCCCGATGTTCGAGACCGGCGCGATCCTGATCTATCTCGCCGAGAAGACCGGGCGCTTCCTGCCCAAAGATGTGCGCGGGCGCTTCAAGGTCATCCAGTGGCTGATGTGGCAGATGGGCGGCCTCGGCCCGATGCTCGGCCAGCACGGCCACTTCGCGCTCTACGCGCCTGAGAAGATTCCCTACGCCATCGAGCGCTACCGCGACGAGGCGGCACGGCTTTATGCCGTGCTCGATCGGCAGCTCGGCAAGACCGGCGCCTACGTCGCGGGCGACGAGTATTCCATTGCCGACATCGCATGCTTCCCGTGGACCATGACTCACAAGGCGCAAGGTTTCACGTTCGACGACTTTCCGAACCTCAAGCGCTGGTACGCGACTGTGCGCGCGCGGCCGGAGGTGCAGAAGGGGCTTTCCGTCGGCAAGTTCGACAAGACGCCGTTCACCGAAGAGCAGCGCAAGAACATGTTCGGCAAGACCGCGCAGCAGGCGCAATGAAATAATCGTCATTGCGAGCGAAGCGAAGCAATCCATACCGGACGTCCTCAAGGAAGAATGGATTGCTTCGTCGCTACGCTCCTCGCAATGACGGCAATAGAATGCAAAACAAGGAAACGCACCCATGATCGAGTTCTTCTTCGACTGCTCCAGCCCGTGGACCTATCTCGCGTTCACCAACATCCAGCCGATGGCGAAGGAGCTTGGCGCGCCGATCGCATGGAAGCCGATGCTGGTCGGCGGCATCTTCAACACCGTCAACAAGGCGATGTATGAGACGCGCGCCAATCCGGTGCCGGCGAAGCAGGTCTACACCGCCAAGGACATGGCCGACTGGGCGCGGCTCGCCGGCATCAAGATCACGATGCCGCCGACGGTGTTTCCGGTGAACGCGGTGAAATCGATGCGCGGCTGCATCTGGGTGCAGCAGCAGCATCCGGACAAGCTGGTGCCGTTCGCGACGGCGGTGTTCGAATCGTATTGGGGCGACGATCAGGATATTTCGAAGGACGAAGTGCTGACGAAAATCTGCGAACGCGTCGGCATCGATCCCGCGAAGTTCTTCGCAGGGATCGGCGAGCAGTCCGTCAAGGATCAGCTCAAGGCCAACACCGATGAGGCGATCGCGCGAGGCGCGTTCGGGTCGCCGACGATCTATCTCGACAAGACCGATATGTATTTCGGCAATGACCGCCTGCCGCTGATCCACGCCAAGCTGCTTGAGATGAAGGCGACGGCGTAATCGTCATTGCGAGGAGCGCAGCGACGAAGCAATCCATATCTTCTTTGTAGCCCAAGATGGATTGCTTCGCTTCGCTCGCAATGACGGCTTTCGTCATCGGAATTGCCAGACTTAAGGATCACTAATGCCGCGCGCTGTTGTCTGCCGCGAACTCGGACCGCCTGAATCGTTGACACTGGAAGATGTTCCGCGCGCCGCGCTTGCGCCGGGGCAAGCGCGTGTCGCGATCCATGCGGCCGGATTGAATTTCCCGGATATCCTGATGGCGGCGGGGGAGTATCAGTTGAAGCCGCCGCTGCCGTTCACGCCCGGCATGGAAGCCGCCGGCGAGGTGATCGAGATAACTGGCGCGGATGGCGTCAGCGTCGGCGACAAGGTGATCGTGAAGGCGCGGTTCGGCTGCTATGCCGACGAGATCGTGGTGACGCCCGATCAGCTTGTGCCGCTGCCGACGGCCTTCGACTATGCGCAGGGCGCGGCGTTCCTCGCTGCTCACGGTACCGCGTATCATGCGCTGAAGGATCGCGCGCAGATCCAGCCGGGCGAGGTGCTCCTCGTGCACGGCGCAGGCGGCGGCGTTGGCCTGGCCGCGGTCGAACTCGGCAAGGTATTCGGCGCGACCGTGATTGCGTGCGCCTCAAGCGAAGAAAAGCTCGCGGTCGCGCAGCAGCGCGGGGCGGATCATGGCGTGCTCTATGGCCGCGAGCCGTTCAAGGATGCGGTGAAGCGCATCACCGAGGGACGCGGCGTCGACGTGGTGTTCGATCCGGTGGGCGGCACAATCTTCGAGGACAGTCTGCGCTGCATCGCCTGGGGCGCGCGGCTGCTGGTGATCGGCTTCACCGGCGGCGTTGGCGTGGCGAAAACCAATCTTGTGCTGATCAAGGGCGCCAGTGTGCTCGGCGTGCGTGCGGGGGAAGCGGTGCGCAAGGACCCCGCACTCGGCGTTGCGCGCCAGGATGATCTCACACGTCTCGCGAACGAGCGCCGCATCAGCCCCAACATCTCGCATCGCCTGGCGCTGGAAGATTATGCGACGGCGATGCGGTTGCTGATGGACCGCCGCGCCATCGGGCGCGTGGTGCTGACCATGCGGTAACTCTTATCCCTCCCCCTTGTGGGGAGGGTGGCTGGCCCAAATCTTTTTATTTGGGCCAGTCGGGTGGGGGTGAAACTCACGCGGCTTTCTCGAAAATACCCCCACCCCGGCCGCCGCTTCGCTCGGCCGACCCTCCCCGCAAGGGGGAGGGATGACGCGGTCAGCGTTGCCTTTTACTTGTATTCCCGCTCGGTCCACCACGGGAAATACGACGGCATGTCCTTCGACACCGTCTGCGCGAACTTCGCGGGCCGCTTTTCGAGGAACGACATCACGCCTTCGCGCACGTCGGCAGACTGGCCGCGCGAATAGATGCCGCGGCTGTCGACCTTGTGCGCTTCCATCGGATCGTCCGCACCCAGCATGCGCCACATCTGCTGGCGGATCAGCGCGATCGACACCGGCGCGGCGTTCTCCACGATCTCGCGCGCGATGGCGCGGGCGGTGGTGATCAGTTCGTCGGCGGGCACCACCTTGCTGACGAGGCGTCCGGCGAGGGCTTCCTGTGCCGGGAACACGCGGCCTGAATAACACCATTCCAGCGCCTGCGAGATGCCGACGATGCGCGGCAGGAACCAACTCGATGCGGCTTCCGGCACGATGCCGCGCCGCGCGAACACGAATCCGAACCGCGCATCGACCGAGGCGATCCGGATGTCCATCGGAAGCTGCATGGTGACACCGATGCCGACCGCCGCGCCGTTGATCGCACCGATCACAGGCTTCAGCGATTTGAAGATGCGCAGCGTCACGCGGCCGCCGCCGTCGCGCACCGCATCGTCGCTCCACTCGACTTCGCCGTTCGCGCGCAATGGTGCGGTCTTGCGATCGGACCGTGCCGCCCGGTCGAATGTCGCGCCGCCCTCGGAGAGATCCGCGCCTGCGCAGAACGCGCGTCCCGCGCCGGTCACGATGATGGCGCGGACATTGTCGTCGGCATCGGCGGCGTCGAATGCGGCGATCAGTTCGTCCATCATGACATGGGTGAACGCATTCATCTTGTCGGGACGGTTGAGCGTGATGGTCAGGATGTTGTCCTGAACCTCGTATTTGATCTGCTGATAAGCCATCGCGCTTTCTCTCCCGCTGGTTTCTTTTTGTTAATGCCGTTTGAAACCTCATCCTAGCGCGCCTGCCCGAGTGCTGGCAATTTACGCAGACGGGACGCCACTATGCGATGGACGTTTTAAACGGGCGGGCCTAGCCTGAACCCGATCGGAATGGAGACCGGAATGCGCGCGGTTCTTGAACATTGCGTCGGAGGGCAGGAAACGTCGCTTCCCGCCGATGCGCTGCTGATCCGGGAAGGAGAGACCACCGGGCGGCTTTATGTTCTGCTGAGTGGCCGGCTTGATGTTCTGAAGGGCGAAACGGTCGTCGCCACGGTGACGCAGCCCGGCGCCATTCTCGGTGAAATGTCGGTGCTGCTCGGCCAGCCGCACACCGCGACGGTGCGCGCCACGGTGGCTTCCACGGTTTATCAGTTCGATGACGCCGCGGCGTTTCTGCGCGCACAACCTGCGGTCGCGCTTCTCGTCGCGCAGCTTCTCGCGCACCGGCTCAATGCGGCGACGACGTATCTCGCCGACATCAAGCGCCAGTATGCCGATCACGGCAATCATCTGGCGATGGTCGGCGATGTGCTCGAAAGCCTCGTCAACCTGTCTCCGGGCGCGGCGTCGCCGGGATCGGACCGCCAGCCTGAGCCGCTGCCTGACTCTCGGCTATAAGCCACTCCGGAAATGTCTCGATCTTCTCTGCTGGCCGCCGCAGCGGCTTGCCGAGATCGATTGACTGTTCGCCTGCCGCCGAAAACCAGTAGGCCCTGTCGCTCTCCAGATCGAGCACGATGTGTGCGGGCGTCGGCCCGAACTGCTGCCCCATATTGAAGACCCATGTGCCGCCGATCCGGTCGAACCATGAGCCGTCCTTGACGAACGGTGACTGGTGGACATGGCCGGACAGAACAATGTCGGGCTTGTAGCTCTCGATCCACTGCACAAGCTCGGCGTCGCCGAAGGTGCGCGCGCCGCCCCAACTGGTCGGCGAGTTCGCGGCGGGCGCGTGATGAATCCAGATCCAGCGGCCGCGATGCGCGGCAGCGGCGTCCTCAAGCTGCACGCCGATCTGTTCCCTGACGCGCGGGCCATCCCACCACGGGCAGATCGTGAAGAAGGTATCGCCGATGGTCAGGCTCTCGCCGTCATGGGCAATGCCGAGGTTGCCGAGGTCGCCGATCCAGCGCGAGACTCGCTCGCCGGCCTCGTCGCGTTCGTCGAGATCGTGGTTGCCCGAACACAGAATCACGCGCGTCTTGCCTGCGAGCCGTTCGAGATATTTCCGCACCACCACGATCTGGGCGCGGAAATCAACGACCGATGCGATGTCGAGCGCGTCACCTGCAATGATCACCACGTCGAACCGCGATGCGATGTTGAGCACCCAGTCGAACTGCGGCAGGGCGTAATGCAGGTCGGCGACCACGAGGCAGCGCATGACGAATCACACCCTTGATCCCAGTTCGCGACAGGCTCTTGGGGCGCTGTTCGCTACGATCCGTCCGGCCAGCATTTGTACCGTCAAACGTGAGCCGTGCAAATCGGGGGAGCGGAGTTCAGCCGGGCTTTTCGCCGCACGGCGTGCGATTTAGGCCTGCTATGCCTACGTTTTTTGCATTCGTGCACGCCGCGACAGGATTACGGCGAGCGCTCAGAGTGCGCGATGGCCGATTCCGGGATGCCTGGATTTCAGCGATATTGTCCCCGGTGCGCGCGTTTTACGTCACAAACCGGGCTTTCAGCCGCACCCCGCGCGATGTTACAACCCGCGCGCGCGGACGTGGCGGAATTGGTAGACGCAAGGGACTTAAAATCCCTCGATGGCAACGTCGTGCGGGTTCGATTCCCGCCGTCCGCACCAATCCTGCATTTGGGGGCGTTGTTCTTTTGTTTCGCTATTATTTCTTTTGTCGATCATTTGAGTCGCGGCTTACTAGATTGCCGCGACGTCGATTCTCCAGAGTATTCGCCCTTGGCCCGCAACAAGAAAAAGCTCACGTCGCCCTTAGTTCGTAAAGGTGCGATCTTTCCTTTTCAAACTTCAGCCGCGTGTTGGGTCGATCTGTTGGGTTACGGGAGCATGATCGCTGAAGCCGATTTTAATCCGCTTCACACCAGGGCTAAGGAGGCCTTGGCTCGACTGAGACGCTTTCATGCTATCGTGGCAAAGCACAGTGGACGTTACTTTCCCACCTTTGTGATGAATGACGGAGCAGTAGCATATCGTGATCTCTCGATGCGAACGCGCTCTGTCACCCATGATTTTTTGGTCCGTTCGTGGGATCTTTTTTGCGAAATTAAAACAGCTGAGGCCGTAGAAGGCTATCCTGGTGCACGGATGGTGTGGGCAACCGGCTTTCGCATGCGCGGAAGGCGGGCGGGCATGGATTTGCGGAACACGCAATTCCAATCAGTAATGAGGCGTTTCCAAGAAAAGAAGATAAGCGCGAAGCAGGCGATTACCGAAGCGGCGGCGATCCGCGAATATTTCGACATCGCGCCGCAGCTTCAGGCCAATTTCGCATTTACCAAAGCCTATGTAGCGGAATCGATGGGCTCCGCTGGAGGCCTGCATGGTTCCAATTTTTTTGTAGATTTATCGATTTTCACTGAACCGGTACCGGCTTGGATCGAACTAGGGCAGACTATTGATTGGTCACACCGGAAATTGGGATTACGAACAACATTCGCTGCCATCCAGAACTTACCGCCACGGAGGCACGTAGAAGGTGGGCCCATCGGCATTCTGGACGGTCTTCAAATTGCACAACGGCTAGCTCAAGATCCCGATGTGCTACTAGCACTGCGCGCCGCACCAAAATAACCCGACCGAAGAAGAAATGTTGTCAGGATACGAAAGTGTTTTTCAGAATTTCCGGGTACGCTGCGCTACTTGCTCCAACTCTACTTGCCTCAAGTGTCTCCTTTGCTCAGGGCAATGAATCGGCATGGCCGGCTGCGCTGATCTGTCAGGCTAGCGTGCAGTCCTATTTCAATCTGCCGCAGCCGCCGCGCCAGATCGATGAAAGCTTTGGTTGGCTTATCTTTCGAAGCGCGCTGGGTGGAGTCTATGATTGCCGGGTGTGGGGCAGTACCATTTCGCTGAAATGGAAAAGCCACAACGGCACCATGAGCAATAGCAAGACGCAGGTCGATGCCAGCGGTCCTGTACTGACCGTTCGTCCCGGCGGGACGGGCGAATGGCGATTTCGCCGCATTGCTGACGGATATGGTTTGTTAAACGGGACCAAGCCTCGTTAAATACGGGCAGCGCGGGAATCGCTCTCCGCGGGTGTCGCCGACCGAAGGACTGACAATGGTGGACAAGCAAGCCCTGCGCGAAGAGACCGAGCGCCTCGTTCGCGAAGCGATGGAGCGCAAGGCCCTCACCGTCAAGCAGGGCAACACGCGCTTCGAGGCGACATGCGGGAAGTGCGGCAAGGCCAACCGCGTCCTGGCCGAGAAGGGCACCAAGCGCGCGACGTTCACCTGCAAGGAATGCGGCCACAAGCAGGAAACGCTTTGATCGCGATCGGTTCCTCCCACCACAAATTCAACACGAAGACCCGCAACACGGCCCCATGAGAAAATTTACGCGGATGACTGAGGCCATGAGCAAGGAATGGGCGCAACGGCAGCCGCGCGGCGGGCTGCGCATGGCCGTCCTTGGCGTAGTTGCAATCGGTCTCGGCGCTTGCGCGAGCCCGGGCGAGGGAGGTTTCGGGTCGAGCGTGTTTCTCGATCCGGCCAAATACGAGCTCTACAATTGCCAGCAGCTCGTCTCCACCCGCAAGGATGTCAACAATCGCGTGCTTGAGCTGGAAGGGTTGATGGCGAAAGCCGAGACCGGGGCAGGCGGCGCGCTGGTCTCAGGCCTTGCGTATCAGACGGAATATCGCACCCAGCGCGCGCAACGCGACGATCTCGATGCGAGAATAGCGCGCAACAATTGCAGCGCCGAACTTGCGGCACCCGCGGCTCCGGCCGTGCCGCCCAAACGCAAACGCTGATTTGAGTTCTCCGTCATTGCGAGCGGAGCGAAGCAATCCATTCCAGGATTCAAAGCTGGATTGCTTCGTCGCTACGCTCCTCGCAATGACGATGAGGGATATTCCTCCCTTTCACGGCATGCGCCAGTCGTAGATCCAGTCCTGCTGCGACAGCAGCCGCGATCCGCCCAGCACCCTGATGACCTGATCGCGCGCGAATCCGACCGGTCCGCCGAGATGATACCTCTGCCCATTCTTGCGCGCCGTGCGCTGCACCCGCGTCACGCGCGGCCCGCGCAGGCCGGCATATTGGGCGAAAGCCGCCGTTGGATTGGTGGGTGAGCTTTCGAGGCACTTCGCGATCACCGCGGCGTCCTCGATCGCCATGCCGGCGCCTTGCGCGGCGAATGGCAGCATGGCGTGCGAGGCGTCGCCCAGCAATGCAATCGGTCCCTTGTTCCAGACGCCGCCGTCGCGCATCGCGAACAGCGCCCATTTGCGCCAGCCATCGACCGCGCCGATCATCATGCGCGCGGCGATCGGCCATCGCGGCGCTGAAAAATGATTGGCAATCTCGACCACATCGCCGGGCTCGCTCCAGCCCGGCCTGTTCCATTTGCCCGAGATGATCGCCACCACGTTGATGCGCTTGCCGCCCGACATCGGATAGGCGACCAGATGCGCGTTCGTTCCCATCCAGAGCTGCACGCGATGCGTATTGAAGCCGCGCGGCAGTTGCGTGGCGTCCACCGTGCCGCGCCATGCAATGCTGCCGGTGAATTGCGGCTGCGCCTCGGGGAAAATCTGATGCCGCACGCTGGACCAGACGCCGTCGGCGCCGATCAGCGCCAGCGCCTGTTCCTGTTGCCGCGCCGTAACCCGCCGCTGAACGACGGTGACGCCTTTCGGATAGACCGCGACGTCCTCGAACTGTGCACCGAGCCGCAGATCGATATCGGGATGGCTCGTCACCCGCGCCACCAGCGCGGCCTGAAGGTCGGCGCGGCGGACGATCCAGTACGGCGCGCCGTAGCGGTAGGTGGCAGCTTCGCCGAGCGGAATCCGGCCGATCTCCTTGCCGGTGCGGGCGGTCATGATGCTGATCGAGTCGGGCGCGATCACATGCGGCGCGAGAAGCGGCTCAAGACCGAGATCCATCAGGATACGGCTGGCATTCGGAGAGAGCTGGAGGCCCGCGCCGGCCTCCTGGAGTTTTTCCGCACGCTCGAGAACGATGACGCGGAAACCGCGCGCGGCGAGCGCCAGCGCAGCCGTCAGCCCCCCGATACCCGCACCAGCGACAACGATGGTGCGCGAATCGGCCACAGGCTTTTTAGGCGACCTTGTCTTTCAGCACGCATTCGGGCGGGCGTGCCTCGCCGGCCTTCAGATCGGCGGCATAGCGATACAGCGTCGAGCAGTACGGACAGATGATTTCGTTGTCGTCGCCGAGATCGAGAAACACATGCGGATGATCGAACGGGGGATTGGCACCCACGCACATGAACTCCCGAGAGCCGATTTCGATGATGGCCACGCCCGCATCGTTATGAAAGTGAGGGACGACGTGATCCGCCATAACAGTTCTACCCCAATCCTAGTCTGGTGCGTCTTTACCCATCCCCCAGCGCGCAGCGACGACGCAGCCGCTGCTTTGCAGCATACCGGGCGATACCGTTTATTCCTAGATTGCAGCGCCGGATTCGTCCAATTCGCCGCAGAACTCAGCATGTGAATTCGACACAATCCTGCCGTCTTGGGAAAGCCCTTCTTTCGTTGGGGAGGTTGTGTCCGAAAAACGGCACACCATGTCATCGGCCAGTCACGCACTCGAACCAGCGGGACATTGAGGGGTTATCGTTCGTAATGAAGACCACCTGGCGCATCGGTTTGACCCTCGCGGGCGCGGCTGCTTCGGCGGTGGCATTTGCCGTGCTGTGGCCCCATGCGCGTGACGCTTCGGCATTGCTGCTGGCTCAGGACGACCCGGCGCAGTTGTCCGATCTCCAGGTCAATTCCGCCTTGCGAACGAATGCCGCGGCCATCGGGCAGGGGGCCGTGCAGGCGCTCGATGACAACGACGCGGATCTGGCGAAAAGCTTTACCGACCTGGCGCAGGACAAGGGCGTCGCGCTGCCGTCCGGATTGGCGGCGCGCGTCGATGCCGCGGTCACTGACGAGAATTCCACCGCCAGCGTGGCGAGGCGCTTTGCCACGGGTCTGGTAACCGGCGAAGCGGACGACATGGCGAGCCTGTCCGGCACGGTCGCCGGCGACCTGTTCGTGTTCGGCGACATCCGCGATGTGGTGCGCGAGGGCAAGCGGCTGGCGATGGGCGAGAACGCCGACCAGCTCGTGCTCGGGTTGGCGAGTGTCGGCCTTGTGGTGACGGCGGCGACTTATGTTTCGGTCGGCGGCGCGACGCCGGTGCGTGCCGGGCTATCGATGGTGAAGGATGCGCGCAAGGTCGGCCGTCTCGGCGCGGGCCTCACCGAATGGGCAGGCCGCTCGGCGCGCGGCGTGGTCGACGCGCCGATGCTGCAACAGACGGTGGCGAGCGCATCGATCGCGCGCCCTAGCCAGACCATCAGCGCGGTGAAGGCGGCGTTCAAGGCGGAGAAGGCGGGCGCGCTGGTTCGTCTCGCCAAGGATGTCGGGCGCGTCAGCGAGAAAGCGGGCACCAAGGGCGCGCTCGATGTGCTGCGCATCGCCGACGGGCCGAAGGATGTTGCGCGGGCCGCGCGCCTTGCAGAGTCCAAAGGCAGTCAGACCCGCGCCATCGTGAAAATTCTCGGCCGCGGTGCGCTGCTGCTGACTGCCGGCGCCTTCAATCTGGCGTGGTGGGTGTTTGCCGCATTGCTGGCACTGTTCGGATTTATCACCTCGATCAAGGCAACGACCGAACGGCTTACGCTGTCATGGATTCAACGTTCCAAACTCAAACGCGCACGGCGTGAACTCGCGGCTGCGCACGTGTAGTTGTTCGTTCAAGTGTGCCGTCACCCTGAGGTGCGCAGCGGCGAAGCCGCCAGCCTCGAAGGGCGACGGCATTGCCTTGAAACGTCATCCTTCGAGGCTCGCAAGTGCTCGCACCTCAGGATGACGATCAGTACGCTCTAGCAACGCCCCCCATCTGCGGGTAGACTCCAGTCTAGTCTTTGGCCGCTTCGGCCGCATCACTTCCCACGAACATTGGACGACAAGATGCCGAGTTTTCACAACGGCTCCGTTGAGCTTTCGTATCTCGATGAAGGCGAGGGCGATCCGATCGTCCTCGTGCACGGATTTGCATCGAGCAAGGATGTGAACTGGGCCTATCCTGGATGGACATCGGCGCTGACGAAGGACGGACGGCGCGTCATCGCGCTCGATCTTCGCGGGCATGGGGAGTCCACGAAGCTCTACGATTCCGAGGATTATCACATCGGCACCATGGCCGGTGACGTGCGCGCGCTGATGGATCATCTGAACATCGAGCGCGCCGACATGATGGGCTACTCGATGGGCGGACGCATTACCGCCTATCTCGGTCAGCGCAATCCCGAGCGTCTGCGCAACATCATCCTTGGCGGCATCGGCATGGGTTTGATCGAAGGCGGCGGGCCGGGCGAGAACGTCGCCTCTGCACTGGAAGCGACATCGCTCGACGACGTCACCGATCCGGTCGGCCGGACGTTTCGTGCGTTTGCAGATCAGACCCGCTCGGATCGCAGGGCGCTTGCAGCGTGCCTGCGCGGCTCCCGGCGGCTGATGACACGCGAGGAAGCCGCCGCGATTGCCGTTCCCACGCTGATCGCCGTGGGCACGACCGACGACATCGCAGGCTCCGCATCCCGGCTTGGGGAAGTCATTCCGGGGTCGCAAGTGCTTGATATTCCAAACCGCGATCACATGCGGGCGGTCGGCGACCGCGTTTATAAAGACGGCGTGCTGGAGTTCCTCGCAAAGCGCCCATGACACGCGTTGCTGAGAGGACATGTAGATAATTATTCTACAGACGCGGGAGATAATTATTCTGACGTCAACCTTGGCAACCGTTGCGGCCTTTCAACTTCCCATTATGTGGTAATATCTCCTCAGCGCTCATCAGCCGGACCCTTCATCATGGCCAAGCATCAACTTGATACGAAGTCGGCCCTTTCGACCGTCGATCCCGTCTGGAGTCGTATCCGGGACGAGGCCGAGGAAATCGTGAAGCGTGAGCCGGAACTGGCGACCTTCATCTTTTCCACCGTGCTGCATCACGACCGGCTCGAGGATGCGGTGGTGCATCGTATCGCCGAGCGCCTCGATCATTCGGCGCTGTCCGGCGACCTGATCCGTCAGGCCTACAATGACGCTCTTGCGGCCGAGCCCGATCTGGGCAACGCATTTCGCGCCGATCTTGTTGCGGTGTTCGATCGCGATCCGGCGACAGCGCGCTTCATCGATCCGCTGCTCTACTTCAAGGGCTTCCATGCCCTTCAGGCGCACCGTCTCGCGCACTGGCTCTACAACAACGGCCGCAAGGATTTCGCCTATTACATCCAGAGCCGCTCGTCGGCGGAATTCCAGACCGACATCAATCCGGCCGCGAAGATCGGCCGCGGCATCTTCCTCGATCACGCCACCGGCCTTGTGGTCGGCGAGACCGCGCTGATCGAAGACAACGTGTCGATCCTTCACGGCGTCACCCTCGGTGGCACCGGCAAGGAGAATGAGGATCGTCATCCGAAAATCCGTCACGGCGTGATGATCGGCGCGGGCGCCAAGATCCTCGGCAATATCGAGATCGGACATTGCGCGCGCATCGCGGCGGGTTCGGTGGTGGTCAAGCCGGTTCCGAACAACGTCACCGTTGCGGGCGTGCCGGCGAAGATCGTCGGTGAGGCGGGATGCGCCGAGCCGTCGCGCACCATGAACCAGATGCTCAACGCCATCGGCAATTGACAAAATCCCCGCGTCTGCTTGTGCAATCCGTTCGCAGGACGGCGGCGCATTTTTAGAAAATGCACGCTGGCGGTCTGCGCCGGATCGTTTTAAACCTGTCGCCAACAATCATTGCTCAGTTGGAGAAACGCCCGTGGACGTTACGGAAGTCAGAAAGCTCGACGCTTATCTCAAGCGGCTGTTCGGCAATCAAAAAATCCGCGTCGTGCCGCGCCCGAAGAAAGACGACTCGGCCGAGGTCTATATCGGCGAGGAGTTCATCGGCGTGCTGTTCGTCGATGACGAGGACGATGATCGTTCTTACCAGTTCCAGATGGCAATCCTCGAAACCGACATCGAGGAAGAGGTCTAACGAAACCTGAATTTATTCAGGCCTGTTGAATCAAAGATCGTCATGCCCGGCCTTGTGCCGGGCATCCACGTCTTTGGATAGCCGAAGCAAGGCGTGGATGGCCGGGACAAGCCCGGCCATGACGGTGCTGAACTTGCTTACCCGTGCGGCTTGCGCATCCTGATGATGATCTGATCCATCGCGCTTGCGACGTCGCGCCATTTCGACAGCCAGCCGCGCGGAAACCTGAACGTCAAATCAGCTCCCTCAATACGGCGCTCGGCAAGACACATGCCGGGCGTTTTCGCGTCGCGCGTGCAGCGCGCGATGATCTGCGGCGTTGAGGCGTAAACCAGGTCCTCGTTCGCGTAGGGCGTGTTGTCGCGGAATGGCCGTACGCTCAGCCCGTCCATCAGGCTTCCCGCATTCTGATCGAGATAGCGCGGGTAGATCGTCCGCGTCCGATCGTCCGGCGAGAGCGCATCGTGATGGGCCGCGATCGACAGGAAGATGCGGTCGATGTCGGGGAGATTCTCCTCGACCGTTTCAGCGCTGACCGGCTGCCGCGCCTCGGGTGCTTCAAGCGACGGATAGGCGAAGTTGAGATCGACGCGCTCCTGCGGACCGGTGCGCTTCTGCACGTTCACCCGGATCGCCTGTGTCGGCACGTTGAACAGCGTATTGCCGATGCTGATCGGCAGGCGCGACGGATCGCCGGCCTTCTCAATGCCCCAGGTCGGCCACAGCAGATAAGCCACCGCGCCGACCGCGCAGGCGCCGATCGCGCCCATGACCAGAAACAGTACAAAGTGCCCGCGTTGGGCACGCCGTGCAGGGGCGGGTCGGGGCGTTGCCGAAGAATACAGAGCCATGAGCAGACGACAGACGTTCCAGAGGGCGGCGCGCGATGCGAGCGCCGAATCGCGGCGATTATGCCATGCGCGAGCCGATTTCCCCTCGGTTCCGGACGGGCGAACCTTGTCTGAGCCATGCGCCCGAGGCCGAGCGCCGCCGCGGTGTTAACCTTTCTTTAAGGATAAAGTGGCGGGCGCGGCGGCATTTTGCGAAGCCTAGGGACGAGCCAGCCGGCCAATGCGGATCGCGTGACGCCGGTGTGCATCGAATTGTTCTCGTGTGTTGTGAGTCCCGACTGATGTCGCCTGAAGCCCTCAATTCCTTCTTCGCCATTCTGATCGGATTTGCGCTCGCAGGCGCGTTGACCAGCGGCTTTCAGGCTTTCATGGAAAAGCCTCCCGGTTTCGGATTGCTGATGCAGGAGGCGGGCGCCAAGGCTTTCGCCGCCGTGCCGTTTCTGGTGTTCGCGGCTCCCTTCATCATCATGCGCAACACCGTGCGCGGCCGCATGATCGAAGGCCGCCGGGTTCAGTTCGTCGCGATGGCCACCGTCATCGCCGGGTTCTGGAGCATGATGTCCGGCACGTTCGTGCTGATGCTGCTGGAAACCGCCGGCCTTATCGCCTGATCTACACCCCATACACTCGCCAGACCCCATTCGTTCGTGGCATGGTCGCGCCAGATTTTCCGCATTTCGCTTGAAGTGCTAGTGTCCTGAATCCGAAGTTCGCTTCATTTTGCAGCACTTTCGTAGCGAACTTCGGATTCAAAAGGACACTGGCAAATTATGATTCTAGTGTGGTTTTGGTTCGCAAGTCCGCAAAGGCGGACTGTAGAAATGATGCGGACTTGCGAACCACCACACTAGCTGGAGACGACAAGAGAATGGCGATCTACGAACTCGACGGGCGCGCGCCCGAACTTCCTGCCGATGGACAATACTTCATCGCCGAGACCGCGACGGTGATCGGCAACGTGCGCCTGAAGACCAATGTCAGCGTCTGGTTCGGTTCGGTGCTGCGCGGCGACAATGAGCTGATCGAAATTGGCGAAGGCTCCAATGTGCAGGACAACTGCACCTTCCATACCGATCCCGGATTTCCGCTGACCATCGGCAAGAACTGCACCATCGGCCACAACGTCATTCTGCACGGCTGCACCATCGAGGACGGCGCGCTGATCGGCATGGGCGCGATCATCATGAATGGCGCGCGGATCGGCAAGGGTTGCATCGTCGGCGCGGGGGCGATCATCACCGAAGGCAAGACATTCGAGGAGCGTGCTTTGGTAATCGGCGCGCCCGCCCGCGCGATCAAGACACTGACGCCGGAGCAGGTCACCGCCATGACCTACGGCGCGCCGCATTACGTTCATAACGGCAAGCGCTTCAAGGCGGGCCTGAAAAAGATCGGCTGACCGTCGCAACGGATTTGCTTAGCACTGCCTTCACGCCGTCTCTCCATCGATCAAGTTCCTGAGAGCGCAACAGCTTGTGTTCGTCGGCAATAGCGGATTGAGGCAATTGTTTTGCGCCTCACAATCCTGTCAGGCGAACATGGGAAACTGAAAAATGATCAAGATCATACTTGGCGCAGCAATAGTATCCGTGGCGCTCGCGTCGGCACCTGCATCTGCCCGCGGTATCGGTTGCGATGCCGCAGGCGCGGCCAAGGTCGGCAATGGACTGGAAGCCATGGCTGACGGGCCGGGCAGAATAGCGGCGGCCGCTGAGGTCGCGGCGGTCAACGATGCGATGTCGAAAGGCGACATGCGTGCCTGTGCCGTCCATATCCGAAAGGCCGAGCGGCTCGAACGATGAACCCGGTTTGTTGCAATTGATTTATTCGCGGTGACGTCCCGTTGGCGTCCCGCCTTCAACAGTTCAGCCGCTCAGCCTCATTGCCGGGCGGCTTTTGATTTGGGCCGAAGCTGGCGTGACGCCCTAGCTTTTTGAGGCTTGTCTGGTTTTACGGTCCTGCGCGGCTTGCTCGCTGTCCTCGCGCATCAGTCCTTTTGCATCCGCCACAAGCTTCGCGGCCGTGCGTCTGCTCGCGCATTTGAGGACGCTCTGTTCATCCGACTGAACGATAAAATCTCTGCCGTCCCTGATGATCGCGTATCGCACCATGTGGCCGATCCCCGTGTTCACCGTCGCTTGTAGCGATAAAAGCGCAGGCAGTCGGCAAACATGTGGCGTTATACCCGGCACCGTGGCCGATGGTTTCCGGGTGATTAAGCGAAACGAACAGCGCGCTCATTCTCGCAATGTTCGGAGTGGTCGGCGTTGATCTGCCGACGGGAAGGGCAATTCTTTCGACCCCACATGGCTCTGCTCCTTCGGCTATGAGCAGAGTCAACGCGGATCGGCGCGCGCCGCTTCTGATGCGGAGGATTGGACTAAAAGCTGAGCAAGACGCGCTGCCTTTCGGGCGCGAAACCACTATATTGAATTTGTTGTCAACAAACGAAAGGAGGTGGTCCAGTGTCTATAACCAAGCGCTGTCACCTCGCTGAGGCCGCCCGCTAAGCCATCAAGGCTTCGGACAGGGCGGTCTTTCCGCCTGGTTCAGCGAGATTCGGGAAGGGCGTGTCGGGGAAACCCGGCGCGCCCTTCTTGCTATATGTGCTTAGCCCACCAGCAAAAAGATCGCGCCGACGGCGAGCAACGCGAGACCGGGCCATGTCTCCTTCAGGCGGAATCCGGCGGCGGGCTCGGATGGCTCCAAAGTGGGTTCCGGCGTGGCCGCGGGCGTTCGTCTGACAGAACTGAGCCGCGCCCGAAACATCGGCTGCGCTGCCAGGAATAGCAGGCCGCCGAGCATCAACGCTGCGCCAAGCAGAAGGGTCAGCATCCTCGCCTCCGAGGCTTGCCCCCAGGGAGTCAAACCCGCGCCGGCGACTTGGTTCCGGTGAGGCGGCGTCGCCGATGGTCTGGAAAAAGTTGCGGCCGAGCCTTGGGGGAGGCTCGGCCGCGCACGATCCGGTCTGGGACGGGGAGGGGTGGGGATACGACCGGAGCGTGGGTTCCTATGACTTCAAGTATTCAGTTTGAGCATGACGTTTCGATCATGCTCCAATTCTCAGCGTGAACTTGCGGTGGCAACGGCCGGGCGCGAATCTCCGAGCGAAACCCAGGCCTGGGCATCGGTCTGCGACTGGCGCTTGACGAAGCGGTAGCCAGTCTCGGTCCACGACACGACGTCCTCGTTCTGGTTGTCGAGGATGAACTCGCCCTTGTCGGACTTCACGGTCAGCACCGCATGGCCTTCGCCCTTCTTGTCGCGCACCACCGTGATCAGCAGCGCTTCGCGCGGCCATCCGGCGTCGATCAGCATCTTGCGCTTGAGCAGGACATAGTCCTCGCAGTCGCCATATCCGTCGGTGGGATACGACCACTTCTCGATGACGCCCCAGTGATCCATGTCGGTCATCGGCTTGACGGTCTCGTTGACCCAGCGATTGACCCGCAAGAGATCCTTCCACGCCGCCTGCGTCATCACGATGTCGCGGGCCTGCGTCGCGCCGCCCCGGCAATCACCGGGATTCTCGGCGCAGAATTCAACCCAGCCGATCGGCGCACGCGTGGTGTCGCCCAGGCTGGCATAAAGCACTCGTTCGCCTGCGGCATGCGCCGCAACCGTCATCCCCAACAGGCTGGCGGCAACCGCCAGACCGACTCCCCGTCCACGAATTGAAAACATTGTGGCCCCCGTTTTTCTTGTTGGGACCACTTTTCACACAAAGGATTTTCGCCGCGGCTAAGTCGTCGAAGTACAATTGAGACGAATACAAGTAAAAGCTTCAGCTAAGTCGATCTATACTTGAATAAAATGAGCATAAAATTTGAAATAACTGGGTTTGATTCAAATTTTATCTATATGCATTTAGGTCACTGATATTGCTAATGTTTCTGATGTGTCACGAGCGCGCGCCAATCGGCCGTGCCGACGCCCAAAATGCTTCAGGGCGACACCCGGATATGGGTATCGCCCTGAGAGCCTCAAAAATCAGAGATTTGGTAACCGCCGCCCTTTACTGGGCGCTTACGTTGTCTTCGACAGTCTCCGGAAGCTGCGCGTGAACGAACTCGATCGCGAAGCCTTCCTCGAGGTGGCGGACAACGCGTGCCTGCACACGGCCGAGGGTGACCGGCTCGCCGACCAGCGGCTTGATTTCGGCGGCCAAGGCCGCGCCGGACAGCGAAAGGTCCATGATCCGGCAGGCGATGGCGCGGCCGTCGCCGAACTTGAGCACGGACATCGGATTGCGCGGCACGATGCGGTCGTGGCGGCGATCTTCCGGCAGATTGAGGATCTGGCGGTTGGCGAGCCAGGTGAGCTGGGCGGCGAGCTTGTCGCGCTTGCGGGGCGTCGCGCCGACCGTCATCGCAAAGCCGTTGTCGAGCAGGCGGGTGATCTTGCCTTCGACGCGGCCGATATGATCGAGATAGGCCACCACGCGCTCACCGACATTGCCGATGCCGGGCGCCAGCATGGCGAGGCCGCCGGGAGACATATTGATGACCTGGCATGGAAATTCGCGCCGGTCCGCCAGCATGTAGCGGCCGAGCAAATGCACCTTTACGCGCTGAAAGCGTCGCCGCTCCTCAGCGGACGGACGAATTGATTGTCTTTGCACCAACGCCATCATCACACCGGTCGACCGGTTTTTCGGTATGATGAACCTTACGGCTCGCACGGTTAACGATGCGTTAGCCCTAACGAAGTGCGATCTCTTAGCGCAGGCCTTCGTACACGGTGAGGCCGCGGATCAGCGACCACTTCCGAAGCGCGCGCGGTCCACGCTTGTCCTGCTTCAAATGACGCCATGAGGTGAGGCTGAAGTCTTTCAGGCTGCCATAGGCCTGCGACTCCCCGACGGGACTGAGCGGGGCAAGCAGTCCGGTCATGCTGATCGGCGCGTGCGAGCGGGCGCTGAACGGCAACAGCAGCAGTTCGAGATGAATGCGTGTTCCGTCCGGGGCCAATGACGTGGCGCCGGCGACCGTCGCCTGGGTTTCGTGGGCCACAATTCCGAGAATGTCCTGCACCTCTCCGCGATCGGCCTCGCGGAACAGGCTGAGAAGGCTTCGCCCCTTCAGGTCGGCGCCGAGCAGAGCACACATCCGGGTTCCCGCCACCCGGAACGGGTAGCCGGCGGAGGCATCGCAGGACAGCACGAAGATGTCACCGAGCAGATGCCGGACGTGGCCGGGTTCCAGATCGCTCCGCTCGGGGGCGGCAGCGCCGGCGCGCTTCTGGTCCCAATAGGCGTAGAATTCCCGGCTTGCTGGATGCTTCATGACCCGATTCCGCCCCGCGGACGACGATGGCGGGACAGATTTGTCCCGCTTTCAGGCACCGCGAGGCCCCTTTTTGTTGTGCGGGACTTGAGGTGCAGCGTCCATGCCGAAGCGGGGATTTGGCTTTCCCGCAGCCGGATTTGCGTTGTTAAGATTAATTTAACTATGAGCTTCGTGGAAACGCGTAGGGCGGTTAGTGTCCAGCCACTCCAAGTTGCCGGTCTTCTCCAGGGATCGGCGGTTGTGAACTCAAGGTTGAATACAGGCGGCGGAAAACGATCTGGTCATTGTACGGGGAGGGGTGGGGATACCCGGAGCGTGAAGCAGCGCTCTTACTCGGACAGTCCGTACAAAAAGACCGGCAAGACCCAGTGTCCTGAATCCGAAGTTCGCTTTATTTTGCAGCACTTTCTGTAGCGAACTTCGGATTCGGAAGGACACTGGCAATCTATGAATTCCAGCGTGGCTTTGGTTTGCAAGTCCGCAAGGGAATGCGATGCAAAATCATGCGGACTTGCAAACCGCCACGCTGGTGGAGGGCCTACAAGCCCTCCCTTTTCTTTTGTGCCGCTCGGTCCTTCGGCTTGCGCCGCACCGCCAAAGCCGCCTATCTCAGAAGGTCGCCCTCGCTTCGGATATTGTGCGCCCTTGGACTCTCCTGAATCCCCCCGCGAACCGATCCTGACCATTCCGTTCGGGATGACGGCCATTCTTGTCGTTATGGCCGGCATCCATGGCGTGCGCGCCCTGTTGCCGCTCGCCACCGATCAGGAGGTGATCTGGACATTCGGCTTCGTGCCCGCGCGCTACGATGCATCGGTGCTGGCCGGACAATTTCCCGGCGGTGTCGGCGCCGAGATCTGGACATTCCTGACCTACGCCTTCCTGCATGCGGACATCACCCACATCGCCTTCAACATGTTGTGGATGCTCCCGTTCGGCAGCGCGGTCGCACGCCGGTTCGGCACCGCACGGTTCTTCGCATTCTTCGCCGTGACCGCGATTGCAGGCGCGTTCGCGCATCTCGTGACACATCAGCATGAGGTTGCACCGATGATCGGCGCATCCGCCGCTGTGTCGGGCATGATGGCCGCGGCCATCCGCTTCGCCTTCCAGCACGGAAGTTTCCTGTCGTTCCGGCGCGGCGATACGGAAGCCGCGGCGCGCGTTCCCGCACTTTCGCTGATGCGGTCGTTGCAGAACTCGAGTGTGCTCGGATTCCTCGCCGTCTGGTTCGGCCTCAATATCATCACCGGCCTCGGCGCAATCGCCATCGGCGCGTCGGCACAGAGCATCGCCTGGCAGGCTCATATCGGCGGCTTCATCGCCGGTCTGGTGTTGTTTTCATTGTTCGATCCGGTGCCGCGCTCGATTGTGCAGGACAACAATGCTGGCGTTTTGCCGCCTGCGTCAGACTGACCCGCTCAATTGCTTCTGGCTGCCCCGCGCAATACCTGCAGTCTTGCGAGCAGGTGGTATTTGCTCCATCATCGGCGCAGATGATGTTGGAGGCGCGAGAAACCAATCAGACGATACGTTGTTTGACTCGACAGCAGAATTGAAAGCCGCGCCGCGCACGACTTCAACGCGCAGTCCCGCGGCCGAAGTTTCGGGAGGCTACAATGACGGTTCGAGCAGTTCTGGGTAGCAAGGGTCACCAGGTGATCAGCGTGTCGCCGGACACCAAGCTTTCGGCGGCCATCAAGATTCTCTCCGAGCGCCGCATCGGCGCCGTCCTGGTGATGAGCGGCCAGAAAATCGACGGCATCCTCTCAGAGCGCGACGTGGTGCGCGTGCTCGGTGAACGCGGCGCGGGCGTGCTCGAAGAGCCCGTTCGCAGCGTGATGACGCCGAAGGTCATCACCTGCCGGGAAACGGACACCGTCGGCGCAATCATGGAAGTCATGACGTCCGGAAAATTCCGGCATCTGCCTGTTGTCGAGAACGACAGGATCGTCGGTCTGATTTCGATCGGCGACGTGGTGAAGTGGCGCGTCGCGGAATTCGAGCGCGAGCAGGAAGCGCTGCACGACTACATCAAGACGGCATAGAGCGGCTTGATCCAATTGCGGGTCGTCCCGGCGAAGGCCGGGATCCATCACCCCTGTCAGTGCAAATTGAAAAGAAGTGTCCAGCCACTCGCCTTAACTGGGCGGCCGGTGGTTATGGGTTCCGGCCTTCGCCGGGACCACTGAATAACCAATAGCTCTCTCTCGAAATATCTTACGGCTGCGTCGGTTGCGCCGTGCCGGGCGTCTGGTTCGACGTCGGGGTGAGCAGGTTGATCGCTTCCTGAATCGATTCGATGTTGCGTTCGGCCGCGCGCACGCCGTGGTTGATGATTTCCTCGGCGCGGTGGAAGTCGAACCATCCGACCTTGCCGACACGCGGCGAGATCAGAACGTCCGGCGGGTCGCCCGCGAGGCGCGAGCGCGTGATGCGGTCCTGCATGATGTTGAAGGCCTCGACCATCACCGTCGAAATCCCCGGACGTCCGGCGCTGCCGAAGAATTCCCGCTTCACGGTTTTTTCGGCCGAGAAGAACTTTCCGAAGCCGCGCTTCTCCGGCAGCGCCGGCGCGGTTGACGGCGCGGGCTCCACATCGACCTTGCCGTGTGCGGAGATAATGGTGCCGTGTCCGAACACATCGGTCGAGACATTGCACGCGATGACGATCTCGGCGCCGAGCGCACGCGCCGCCGACACCGGCACCGGATTGACCAGCGCGCCGTCCACCAGCCAGCGTTCGCCGACCAGCACCGGCTCGAAAATACCGGGCAAGGCGTAGGACGCGCGCACCGCCTCGACCAGTTTTCCGTTGGTGATCCAGATTTCGTGACCCGTATTCACTTCGGTGGAGACCGCGGCGAACTTCAGCGGCAGTTCGTCGATGTAGGTGCCGCCGAACGATGCTTCGAGCTGGGCCGCGAGCTTGCTGCCGCCGATCAGACCGGAGCCGTTGAGGCGGATGTCGAGATAGCTGAAGATATTGCGCGGCAGCAGACCCCTGGCCCAGGTCTCCAGCGTGTCGAGGTGTCCCGCGGCATAGGAGCCGCCGACCACGGCGCCGATGGACGTTCCGACCACGATGTCCGGAACAATTCCATGAGCGAGAAGCGTCCGCAGAATGCCGATATGGGCGAAACCGCGCGCCGCGCCGCCGCCAAGCGCGAGCCCGATCGTCGGCTTTCTGATCACAGGCGCTCCCAGCTCCATCTTGTTCCTTGCGCCGTTCTGCCGAAATCCAATCAAACTCTCGAGCAACGCACGTCTCCTGGGGGCTGATAACAGCGAATCGGTCGTCTTTGACCGGATCTGGTCATCAGAACGCGAAATGGGTGTGATTGTGTCGTGGACACGCGTCTCGCGTAATCAGGAAATGTGACTGTAGCGCGGCCTGTCTTCGCGCAGAAGGCGTTATTCTCCCCGGGGGAGCCCCGGAAGGGTGGTCAAGCACGTTGTCAGGCTTGAATTTGCCTCGTTTTCGGTGAAAAACCTCCGCCATGACAGCCCCCGGACACCGCCGCAGGATAGCCGTGCGCGACGCGCGCATCGGCTCGCCTGATGCTTTGCGTCGTTACGCACTGGCGTCGGTGTGCGGGCTGGCGTGGCTGGTGGTGCTTGCAGCGCCGCAGCCCGCGGCTGCTCAGTTCATCGGCGATGCGCCGCCGCCAATTCCTCCGGCCAATGTTCCCGTGCTGCCGACGCCGTCGGGCCCGGCGATCAGCCTTGCGCCGCCGTCCGGTCCCGCCGCGACGCCGGGATTGCCCGCAACCCTCACGCAGCCTCCTGTCACCACGGCCGCACCGCCGCAGCCCGCGCCAACGCCAGCGCAAGGCGTCCTCGCTCTGAATGCGCGGTTCGGAAAGGACCTGCCGGCCGTCTCCAGCGGCGTGGTGTGGCGCGTCTATTCCGACAAGCCGGACGCCAGCGGTGCATTCCAGCTTGTGCGCGAAGATCGCAGTCCGACGCCGAACATCGTTCTGGCGCCCGGTGGTTATGTCGTTCACGCGTCGCTCGGTCTGGTGAGCGCGGTTCGTCCGGTGACGCTGCGCAACGATACGGTGCGTGAGCAGTTCGATCTACCCGCCGGAGGTCTGCGCATCGAAGGCCGCGTCGGCACCACCAAGATCCCGCAGGGACAGATCACGTTCTCGATCTACAAGGGCAGCCAGTTCGAAGTCGGCGAGCGCGCGCCGCTCGCGCAGAACGTCGCCGCGGGCGATGTGATGCTGGTGCCGGACGGCACCTACTACATCATCTCGAACTACGGCGACGCGAACTCGGTGGTGCGCTCGGATATTCGCGTGCAGGCCGGCAAGCTGACCGACGTCACCGTGACGCATCGCGCGGCGGTCATTACGCTCAAGCTCGTGAGCGACAAGGGCGGCGAAGCGCTTGCCAATACCGCGTGGTCGGTCATCACGCCCGCCGGCGACGTCATCAAGGAATACAACGGCGCGTTTCCGCGCGTGATCCTCTCCGAGGGTGAGTACCGTGTCATCGCGAAGAACGAGGGCAAGGTGTTCGAGCGTCCGTTCAACGTCAGCAACGGCGTTGACGGCGAAATCGAAGTCGTCGCGCGGTAATATCGCTGTTGCAAAACCGTCATAGTCTCTAAGACGCACTAACCATCCGACGATTTAGAACTTTCACAAATCACACATTCGCTGCATCGGCGCGCGGTGTTTACGCCGCCTTAAGCGCCCCTGCGTTGGATACCGCCCGCTGACACGACAGAATGCCGTGTCGATGGGGTGGGGTGCGTTGTGGTTGCCATCGCGAAGAAGACTTCAAATCCGGAATTGTTCAGCGACGTTTCGATACTGCGCCGCAAGTGGCATGCAGCCCTCAAGCCCGAAAAAGATCTGCCGTTCTTTGAAGACGTGATGCTCGGCAGCCTTGGCCGCCTGGCCGATCATATCATGCTCATCAAGGACGAGGCTGCGCAGCTCAAGGTTTCGCGCGGAGGACGCTACGTCGAACAATGGCTTGAAACCAAGGTGTGGGATACGGCGCTCGATGCGTTTCCGCCCGACTGCGCGCTGATCCTGAGCGAAGCGGTGGCGAATGCACGGCGGAGCCGCAAGCCGCATCTGGCGGCGGCCCATTGCGTCCGCGACGGCCTTGTCCAGATTTACGACATTCTCGCGCTTCCGGTGGCCTCGCGCTGGGGCGGCGCTATGACCAGCGTCTACGTCAATGAACGCGGCGCCCAGTACAATCTGCTCGACGCGATCTTCTACGCCGCCGACGACGGCATCCTGTCGCTGGCGACGATCCGCGACGCTGACGGCCAGCCCGCCGATTTCCAGATCGTCCATCTTAATCAGGGGACCGCGCGTCTGCTCAAGCTGCCGCCGGATGAATTGCGCTGGCGCCGGTTGAGCGCTGGGACGCACGCGTTGTGCTCGCAACAGGTTTTCAAGCAACTATGTGCCGCAGTTAAAGGCGGGATGAGCGAACAGTTCGAAGTGAGCGATCACGACAGCACGCTGAAGATCAGCGCGGCGCCGGTTGGCGATCTTCTCTCACTGTCGCTGACCGACGTCACCGACCTGAAGCGCCGCGAACAGTCGTTCCGTCTGCTGTTCGACAGCAATCCGATGCCGATGTGGGTGTTCGATGTCGAGACCCGGAGATTCCGCAACGTGAACGACGCGGCCCTCAGTCACTATGGCTATGACCGCGCCACGTTCCTTTCCATGGAATTGCATGACCTCTGGCCCAGGGACGAATGGGAAGAACATTCCCGCGCGCTGGCCGGCGTCGGCGACGTTTACAACTCCGGCCGCAACTGGCGGCATCTGAAGGCCGACGGCAGCGAGATCGAGGTGCTGACATTCGGTCGTCGCGTGTCGTTCGAGGGGCGTGACAGTTTTCTGGTATCGGCCGTCGACATTACCGAGCGGCGCAAGGCGGAAGCCCGTATCGCCTACATGGCGCACCATGATGGACTGACGAATCTCGCCAACCGTGTGATGTTCCAGGAACGTCTGCGGCACGATCTCGAGCGCGCCCGTCTGGTCAACAAAAGCGTCGCCGTGCTCTGCATCGATCTCGATCTGTTCAAGAACGTCAACGATTCCTTCGGTCATCACACCGGCGACAAGCTGCTGACGCTGGTGGCTGCGCGTCTCGCGGCGGATGCACGCCAGGACAATCTGGTGGCGAGACTTGGCGGCGACGAGTTCGCGATGATCCTCAGGGGCGACATGTCGCCGAACGACGTCAGCGCGCGTGCGGTCCAGATCATCGAGACCCTGAGCGAGCCTTACGAGATCGATGGCCTTGAAGCCGTGATCGGGGCCAGCATCGGCATCGCGATCTCGCCCGGTGACGGCGATACCGGCGAAGAACTGCTCCGCAATGCCGACATGGCGCTGTACCGCGCGAAGTCCGAAGGCGGCAGCGTGCATCGCTTCTTCGAGAAGGAAATGGATCGTCACGCGCAGATGCGCCGCGACATGGAAATCGACCTGCGCCGCGCGCTGGCGACCGGCGAGTTCCAGCTTCACTATCAGCCGCTGGTCGACCTGGAGCAGGACCGTATTGTCGCCTTCGAGGCGCTGCTGCGCTGGCATCATCCGGTGAAGGGCATGGTTTCGCCTGCCGACTTCATCCCGGTTGCCGAGGATATCGGCCTGATCGTTCCGCTCGGCGAGTGGGTGCTGCGCGAAGCCTGCATGCAGGCGGCGTCGTGGCCGTCGGATATCAAGGTCGCCGTCAACCTGTCACCGGCGCAATTCCGCAGCCGCAATCTCACCCAGACTGTGTTCAGCGCGCTCGCGCAATCTGGCCTGTCGCCCTTGCGGCTTGAGCTGGAAATCACCGAGTCGATTTTCCTCGCGGACAGCGAGGCCAATCTGGCGACGCTGCATCAGTTGCGCGATTTCGGCGTCCGCATCTCGATGGACGATTTCGGCACCGGCTATTCCAGCCTCAGTTACCTGCGCAGCTTTCCGTTCGACAAGATCAAGATCGATCGCTCGTTCGTGCGCGATCTTGCCGAGCGGCCGGACTGCGCCGCCATTGTCCGGGCGATTTCGAGCCTTGGCCGCAGCCTCAACATTTCGACAACCGCCGAAGGGGTCGAGACGATGGATCAGCTTGACAGGTTGCGCGATGAAGGCTGCACCGAAGTGCAGGGCTTCCTGTTCAGCGCCGCGCGTCCGGCATCGGAGATCGCCGGGCTGCTCGGGAAGTTCGGAGACCACGCGACAAAGGCGGCGTGAACTAGAACCGCGTCACGATATCGCTGAGCGCGGGGCGCGGCCGGTCGTCGGGGGGCCGCTCAGACTTGCCGATGTGGATAAAGCCCGCGATCTTCTCGTCCGCATTCAGACCCAGTGCATCGAGCACGTCGCGGTCGAATGCCATCCAGCCGGTGAGCCAGTTCGCGACATAGCCCAGCGCGTGAGCGGCATGAACGATGTTCATGGCGCTGGCGCCGGCCGACAATTCCTGTTCCCACGGCGGCACCTTGGGATGCTTCGACGTCCTGCTCACCACGGCGATGACGAGGGGCGCGTGGGTGAACCGCTTCTTCTCGGTCTCGACCTGATCCGGCGTCGCGGTGACGTTCTTCGCGCGAAATACCTTCGCGAAAATCTCGCCCGCTTTCGCGCGCGCATCGCCCTCAAACACGATGAAGCGCCACGGCACGATCTTGCCGTGATCGGGCACCCGCGCGCCGATGGTCAGGATGGTTTCAAGCTCGGCAGGCGAGGGGCCGGGACCGGTCATCTCAAGCGGCTTGAGCGAGCGGCGCGTCTTCAGAAGGTCGAGTGCATCGGGCATGTCGTATCCAGATTGAGCACGCACCGGACGCGTGCGTGCCGCTGATATCGGAAATTCAAACCGCGATAACAAGGCGCGTAGTTTATGAGGCCTCTAAATTTGAGACGGCATGATCTTGTCCGAAAACCGGTTTCCACTTTTCGGGATCATGCCTCCCGAAGCCTCATAAATCTTGTCAGGCGTTCGCTCGCTTCAGGTCCGGCGGCATCGCTTCATACGCCAGCGCCTTGAGCGCTTCATCGAGCGGCAGCACGGTCTGGCCCTCGCTGCCGAGGCGGCGGATCGAGACCATGCGGCCTTCGGCTTCCTTCTTGCCGACCACGAGCAGGGCGGGGACCTTCGCCAGCGAGTGCTCGCGCACCTTGTAATTAATCTTCTCGTTACGAAGATCGATCTCGGTGCGCAGCCCCGCCTTGCGGCATGCCGCCAGCACTTCGCGCGCGTAATCGTCGCCATCGGAGGTGATGGTGGTGACGACCGCCTGCACCGGCGCGAGCCAGAGCGGGAAGTGACCGGCGAAATGCTCGATCAGGATGCCGGTGAAGCGCTCCAGCGATCCGCAGATGGCGCGATGGACCATCACCGGCGTCACCTTGTTGGAGTGATCGTCGATGTAGAACGCGCCGAAGCGGCCCGGCAGGTTGAAGTCGACCTGCGTGGTGCCGCACTGCCATTCGCGTCCGATGGCGTCGCGCAGCACGTATTCGAACTTCGGTCCGTAGAACGCGCCTTCGCCCGGATTGATCGAGGTCTTGATCCGGTTGTGGCCTTGCGCCGCGATCTGTTCGAGCACTTTCGCCATCACCGTCTCGGCGTGATCCCACGCCTCGTCGGTGCCGACGCGTTTTTCCGGTCGCGTCGAGAGCTTCACCGTGAGTTCGCCGACGAAACCGAAGTCCTCGTAGGTCGACAGGATCAGGTCGTTGATCTTGAGGCATTCCTCGGCAAGCTGATCCTCGGTGCAGAACACATGGGCGTCGTCCTGCGTGAAGCCGCGCACGCGCATCAGCCCGTGCATCGCGCCCGACGGCTCGTAGCGATGCACGATGCCGAACTCGGCGAGGCGAATGGGCAGTTCGCGGTAGCTCTTCAGGCCATGCTTGAAGATCAGCACGTGGCCGGGGCAGTTCATCGGCTTGATGGCGAACCAGCGCTTGTCTTCCGCCTCGTCGCCGGCCGACTGCGCCGCGAACATGTTTTCGCGGTACCACTCCCAGTGGCCGGAGGTTTCCCACAGCGACTTGTCGAGCATCTGCGGCGCGTTCACTTCCTGATAGTCGCCGGCGAGCCGCCGGCGCATATAGGCGATGATCGCCTGGAACAGCGTCCAGCCTTTTGCATGCCAGAACACGACGCCGGGGCCTTCTTCCTGGAAATGGAACAGGTCCATCTCGCGGCCGAGGCGGCGATGGTCGCGCTTTTCGGCTTCCTCAAGCTGCTTGAGGTAAGCGTCGAGCTCTTCCTGCTTGGCGAACGCCGTGCCGTAGATGCGCGTCAGCATCTGGTTGTTGCTGTCGCCGCGCCAGTAGGCGCCGGCAACCTTCATCAGCTTGAACGCGTTGCCGACCTTGCCGGTGGAGGTCATGTGCGGGCCGCGGCAGAGATCGAACCATTCGCCCTGCTTGTAGATCTTCAGCGACTGATCTTCCGGAATGGCGTCGACCAGTTCGATCTTGAAGGTCTCGCCCTTGTCGGCGAACACCTTCTTGGCGCGGTCGCGCGACCACTCTTCCTTGGTGAAGGGCGCATCCTTGGCGATGATCTCGCGCATCTTCTTTTCGATCGCGGCGAAGTCTTCCGGCGTGAATGGCTCATTGCGGAAGAAGTCGTAATAGAAACCGTTGTCGATCACGGGACCGATGGTGACCTGCGTGCCGGGCCACAGCGTCTGCACGGCCTCGGCAAGCACGTGCGCGGCATCGTGCCGGATCAGCTCCAGCGCGCGCGGGTCGTCGCGGTTGATGAATTCGATCTTCGCGTCGTGCGCGATTGGATCGGCGAGATCGGACACGACGCCGTCGAGCGCCATCGCGACGGTGCGCTTGGCCAGCGAGGGCGAGATGCCCTTGGCGATATCGAGGCCGGTGGTGCCTTTGGGGAATTCGCGCTGCGCGCCGTCGGGGAAGGTGACCTTCACCAGATTGGTCTCGACGGGCTTCAGGTTGGCGAGGCTGTACTTTAATGCGGGCGCGGAAGGGTCTTTATCGGACATGTCATTCTCCTGTGGCTCACTCCTGCGAACGGGCGCAGGTAAGCGGTGAGACACGGATATAGCAGGCAGCCGTCCGTGTGCAACAGCGGTTGTTGAATGTAATGGGCAGGGGCCTGGAACGGCGTTTACGGTGCCAGACCGCCTTGCTACGCTCACCGCATTCGCACCCGCTCTAAATTTGGTTATTGGAATGAAGGCCCGCGTTCTCGCGCTCGCAATGGGGCTCCTGATCGTGTCGCGCGTCGCGGTCGCGGCGCCGCCGCCGCCGGTTCCGGATATTCCGGGGCACGCGCCGAAGCTCAGCATCTATATTGCAAAAGGTGCGGCAAATTCCTGCGGGCAGGGATGCGATCGCTGGATTGCCGTTGAGGGCAAGGTCGACAGCGGAGCCGCCGCGCGGGTCCGTCAGTTTCTGCGCAAGACGAAGGGTGCCGAGTCGCTGCCCTTCTATTTCCATTCACCCGGCGGGGCTTTCAGGGATGGCCTTGCGATCGGGCGAATGCTGCGGGCGCGCAATGCAGTTGCCAGGGTGGCAAAAACGATCGTCAGCGCATGCTCCGCCGGGACCCAGATCGACGATGCCTGTCTCAAGCTGAAAAATTCGGGCAGTGAGCTCGAAGCCAGCCTGATCACGCGCGGCGCGATGTGCAATTCCGCGTGCAGCTATTTGTTTTTAGGGGCGACAACGCGCGAGGTCGCTCCCGATGCCGGACTGGGCGTTCACACTTCAAGGATCATTCTGCGGTTCACCGGGAATCCGACGCCGCGGCAGCAGGCCGAAGTGATGGCAAGCCGCCGCAGTCAGTCCAATCAGGAGGCGGCGTCGTTCATCAAGGCGATGGGCATCAGCCACGAGCTTGTCGACCTGATCAGGACTGTCGCCTTTGAGAGCGGACATGCTCTGACGCGGCAGGAGCTTTATCGCTTCGGCATCGACAAGCGGAAATTGGTTGAGACAGGGTGGGCGCTGGAGACAAAGGCGCGTCCATTCGTGCAGAAATTCGCATTGGTCAAAAAAGGCAATGACGAATTTCGGACGCTGGAGTGGCGGCTCTATTGTGAACCCAAGGACCGCGCGCGGCTGATGTTCATACGCCAGTTCGACAAGGAGGCCGGTGTCAGCTCGATCGCCATGGTTGCCGGTTCAGAAAAGCCGTTGACGTTCGGAACGCGTCCTGCGCGGGTCGGTGCATACGAGGCGTGGATTGCCGTGATCAAATCGGACGCAGTCAAGGATCTGTTCGCTCAGCCTCACCTTCAGGTCGGGGAAAGCGCATTGATGCCGGATGGCAAGACGACGAAATCTTTGTTCGAGATCGACACCCAAGGTCTTGATGGTGCATGGACGCAGCTTTCGGCAACTTGCTTCACCAACCCGACGGCACCTGCCGATACGTCGGGCGTGACCGCGCCTGCCGGACTTCCGGGCGCGACACTGCCTGCGACTCCGGTTCCCGCGAAAAATCCTTGATCGAAAGAGTCCGTATTGCGCTGCATGCCTTTCATGCAGTTGCATTAAACCGTTCGTGTGCTAACAACGCGGCGTGAAACGCTTTGCCCCTACAGCCTTGATGCTCGGCAACTTCGTCACCGGTGTGAGCATTCTCGCGCCGGCAGGCATGCTGCCGGAGTTGGCGCAGGAATTCGGCGTTTCGATTCATGAAGCGGGACTGCTCATCACCTTCGGCGCGTTGGTGCTGTGCATCGGCTCGCCGGTGTCTGCGTGGCTGACCAGCGCCCTCGACCGGCGGATTTTGCTGTCCGTGACGGTGGCGATCATCGCCGCGGCGCAGTTCGCATCCATGGTTGCACCGAACTACGCGACACTGATGGCGGTGCGGCTGCTGATGCTGGCAGTCGCCGCACTGTTCACGCCGCAAGCCGCGGGCACGGCTGCGATGATGGTGCCGCCGGAGCGGCGCGGCAGCACGATGTCGTATGTGTTTCTCGGCTGGTCACTGGCGCTCGCAGTGGGGCTGCCGCTGATCGCCTATGTCGCGAGCCATATCGGCTGGCGTGTCGCCTTTACCGGCATTGGCGTTATCGCGTTGCTCAATCTGGCGCTGCTGGTCTGGCGGATTCCCAAAGGGCTTATTGGTGCGCCGGTCGATCTCAAGACGTGGGGAGATATTGCGCGCAATCCGCTGATTGTGCTGCTGCTCGTCGTCACGGTGCTGCAGACGTCCGGGCAGTTCGTGGTGTTCACGTATCTCGGGCCGCTGTTCGCGAAGCTTGGCGGCAGCGCGCAACTTGCGATCATCGCGTTCAGCATCTACGGCGTCATGGGTTTCATCGGCAACGTGATCGCGAGTCGCGTTGTCGATACCTGGGGCGCCTATCGCACGTCGCTGACCACGATCGCTCTGCTGCTGTTCGGAATTGCGATGTGGGCGCTAGGCGCGGGCGTCGTGCCGCTGATGCTGGCGTCGATGGTCCCCTGGGGCATGGCGTTTTCGTCGGCCAATTCGATGCAGCAGGTCCGGCTTGCCGCGGCGGCGCCACTGTTTGCCAGCGCCACGGTGTCGCTGAACACTTCGGGCCTTTATATCGGCCAGGCCATCGGGTCGGGAATCGGCGGCTTCCTTTTCGCGCACGAAATGTATTATGCGATCGGCTATGTCGGTGTCGGCTTTCTCGTGCTGGCATTGATCACGGTGTTTATCTCGCGGCGGTAAACTGGGGACATCATGCGTTGCCTGATCGGGCTGCTTGTCGCTGTCATGTTGCCCGGCTGCGTATCGCTTCCGCCGGTCTGTGCGCCGCCCGCGCGGGCGATGGTCACTGCGGAAATCTATTTCGGCCGCAATATCGGTGATCGCCTCGGCGTCAGCGATGCCGCCTTCGCTGACTTCACCGCGCGCGAAATCACGCCGCGCTTTCAGCAAGGACTGACCGTCGTCGATGCCCGCGGACAGTGGCGCGACACCGATCGCAATCGCGTGGTGCGTGAACCGAGCAAGGTCGTGCTCGTCACGTTCACCGATAGTCCCGAGGCCCGCGCGAATCTTGGCGCGATCGCAGAGGCCTATAAGGAGACGTTCCGGCAGCAGTCGGTGCTGACGACTGTGCGCTCAAGCTGCGCGACGTTCTAGGTCTTATCAGAGCCGTCATTGACGCCGCGCCATCGCGCATAGCGCCAGGGCAGATACCAGCGTGCATCGGCGGAGAGTGCGCCCGGCACGTTGTCGATCCCCGATGTGCCCCATGGCTGACACCGCAGCAGCCGCGCCAATGTCATCCAGCCCCCGGCCCACAAGCCGAACCGCGCAATCGCTTCATCGCCGTAGACCGAGCATGTCGGCAGGTGGCGGCAGTTGAAGCCGACCAGCGGCGAGAGGGTGTGGCGGTAGATCCAGATCATGCCGCGGCCGGCATTGCGCGGCAGATTTTGAACCCCGCCGGCACAGTCGGGACATCGGGCCGGATGTTTCATGTCAGTGCCTCGACGAACGTCCTGCCGGGTTCCTCGGCGCTTGCCGGAATTGTTGTCGCGCCGATGATGAGTTCCCGTGCAGGGAACCGCAACATGTTGTCTTTCACGCCACAGTTCCCCAACTATCGCACGATTTTGACTGCGCCGCAGCAAAAGTCGAATGGACGCGAATCTCGCGTACGGATACGCTTTTCATAACGCCCGTGTGACAGGATTCGTCCTTACGGGTTGGGGCCGATGCCGTTGTCAATTGGGGCGGGGAAGGAACCACGTTGTTCGTCGTGAGGTCGCTTACATGGGGCGGCTGGGCGCGGCTTTGCGCCACTGCCATCTGTCTTGCGCTGCCTGGCTCCGCCACGCCCGGCGGGACGGTTGGCGTATCTGCGACCCTCGAAGAACGCAAGCTTCCGATGAGTTTCAAATGGCACGCGGCGCAGCCGGCGTGCGCGCAGGATTGCGCCGGCTGGATCGGCGCGGTCGGCGTCATCACATCCGACACGCCCGCGAAGTTCGAGGAGTTCTCCAGCGGACGCAATCTCAAGGGCAGCACGGTGGTGCTCGATTCCAGCGGCGGGTCGGTGCTGGATGCCATCTCGCTCGGACGGCGCTGGCGCGGTCTTGGCTTGCGCACGACCGTCGGCATCGTGATCGAAAAGGAGATCACGGGCGGTGTCGCACGCGACATCGTGCCTGATGCCTATTGCGAGTCGATGTGCGTATTCCTGCTGCTGTCGGGCAAGACCCGCCATGTGCCCGAGGGCGCGCATGTACGTGTGCATCAGATCTGGATGGGCGATCGTGCCGACGACGCCAAGGCGGCGAGCTATTCCGCGGACGACATGATGATCGTCGAACGCGACATCGGGCGGCTGGCGAAATACACCTTCGACATGGGCGGCACCGGCGACCTGTTGTCGCTGGCGCTGAGCGTGCCGCCGTGGGAGCCGCTGCATCGGCTGTCGGCGGATGAACTGCGCCTGACCAATCTCGTGACGATGGATGCTGTTGCCGACGTCAAGACGCCGTCCGACGATGTTGTGGGAAGCGTGACATCGAAGGCGCAGGATCGCGTCGTGACTGCGCCCGCTGTTGTCCCGGTGATCGCCGATGTCTCCGAGAAGAGCGCGCGACTTGCGCCGGGGACCAAAACAGCAGAAGCGCATGCGCCGACCGGTGGCGCGGCGCCCGCGACTGCTGAGCGGAAGTAGTCGAAGATCCGTCCGTCCGTTTTTTTGCGGCCAACCCTGTTCGCGCACGGGCGATGAATGCCGCCACGTGCCGTCGGCAAGCCGAACGAAGGATGCGCAACTCGCTATCGGCTAATCTGCATGCGGCCGTTCTCTTGTGAGGCTTTCACATGCGGCGCGATTAGTTCGAACTCCTGCCCTTGAGCGATTGAATCAGCAGCTTCTCCATCGTGTTGACCCTTGGCCCGCTGTAATCGTCAGGCCGGGCGCAGACATTGTAGGCGCGTACGATCCAATCGCTCCATGTCTTCGCTGCATCCAGCACATGGAAACAGCCGGCGCCTGATTCGAAGCGCCCCATGAAGCTTTGCTCTCCGGTGAGCGCTCGTGAGACGATAGCGGAATTGACGACGGCATGAAGCACGATCAGCGCGTTGTCCCAACTGTCGTCCTCAAGCAGCGTGTCGATCGAGGCATAGACACGTTTCTGCATGTCTCCGATTGATTCTCCGCCCAGAAACTTGGTTTCGGGGGCGACGCTTGGCTTTGTTACAGCCAGCAGAATCGCGGGAAGCTGCTCGGAAGGAACGCCGCGGGTCGCAGCGCCAGCCCGGATCTCGCGAAGGGCGGGAATCTCGATCCGCTGTCCAGTAATTCCGCCTGACGCGAGCACGCGCTGCGCAGTTTCAATGGTCCGCGGCAGATTGCTGGTAACGACGCGATCAAAGGACTTTACGCCGAGGCCGGCAAGATACCGGCCAGCCGCATCAGCTTGCTGTTGGCCAAGTTCGGTCAGAGTTACGCTATCGGGATCGGAAACCGGCTTTCCTTGTGCATCGAAATATTTGACGTCGCCATGTCTCATCAGCACGATACGCCGTCGCTTCGGCGGCTGAAACTCGGCCGCCGACGAGGGCGCCGTTGCTGCTGTACCTGTCTGCCCGAGAGCCGCGCCGCCCGGCATCATCCATACCGCGACGGACAACGCGGCGCCCGCCAATAGTAGTCTTCCACCCATGACTCGTTCCTCGCCCCTTTGGTCCAAAATTTTTATTATCTTGCCTCGATCTGGCCCACAGCATCGATGACCGCCTCGAATGTCAACATCGTCGAGGCGTGGCTTGCCCCGGGAACCCGAACCGCCGAGGCTCACGCGCCGACCGGCGGCGCGGCGCCCGCTACAGTTGAGCGGAAGTAGCCCCGTTAGCTTTGTGCTGGGGCGAGGGTGGTTTTGGCCTCGATCTGGCCGACGGCGTCCACCACCGCATCGAACGTCAGCATGGTGGAGGCGTGACGCGCCTTGTAGTCGCGCACCGGCTCCAGCATGGCGACATCCGCCCATTTGCCTTGCGGCGGCGCGCCGTTTTCCTTGAGCATCTTGCGCACGGTTTCGCGCAACTCGCGCAGTTCAGTGGCGTCCGAGCCGATCACATGGCGCGCCATGATGGAGGAGGAGGCTTGCCCGAGCGCGCAGGCCTTCACGTCGTGGGCGAAATCGCTGACCACGCCGTCCCTCATCTTGAGGTCAACCTTGACGGTCGAGCCGCACAGCTTGGAATGGGCTGTCGCCGAGGCGTCCGGGTCCGCAAGCCGCCCCAGACGCGGGATATTGCCCGCCAGTTCGATGATTTTCTTGTTGTAGATGTCGTTCAGCATGGCGGTCGAATTCGCTCTTGCATGAGACCGTTGCCGGTCAGCGACCCTTGGCGGTCGCGGTCCTAAGCCTATATAATGCCCGTAATGCAGGAATAAACCGCCTGCATTTCAGCAATGCACGGAAATATAGACGCTTTTTCCTGCGATTTGCTGCAATCATACAGGCTAGGCGTCCGGCGGCAGTATTGCTGCCGCGGCTGACCGGTGACACTCCGGCCCTCCGTAGAGGTTACAATGGACCAGGGCCGGTCGAACGGAGACGAAATGGACGCGATCATCAAGCCGATCCGCACCGGCAAGCCGGCGGACAAATCCGAAATCCCTGCTTCCGATTACCTGGCGTCGGCCATCAACCCCGAACTCATTCGCCCCTCACGGGACGAGGCTGAGGCGGCGGCGAAGACGCTGCTGGCCTATATTGGCGAGAACACCAGCCGCGAGGGCCTGCTCGATACGCCGCGCCGTATGATCGAGGCCTATGACGAACTGTTTCAGGGTTATGCCCAGTGCCCGGCGGAAATCCTCGACCGCACGTTTGGCGAGACGGCGGGATACGACGATTTTGTGCTGATGCGCGACATCAGCTTCCATTCGCATTGCGAACATCACGTGATGCCGTTCTACGGCAAGGCGCACATCGCCTATGCGCCGGTGGACCGCGTGGTGGGTCTGTCGAAGCTGGCACGCCTGGTCGATGCTTTCGCGCATCGTCTTCAGACCCAGGAGCATCTCACCGCGCAGGTGGCCGGTGCGATCAACGCCATTCTCAAGCCACGCGGGGTCGCGGTGGTGATGGAAGCCGAACACACCTGCATGTCGGTGCGCGGCATCGCCAAGGCGGGCGCAAAGACCCTGACGACGCGCTTTACCGGCGTGTTTCAGGACAATCCCGAGGAACAGGCCCGTTTTCTCAACATGGTACGTGGCGTATAAGGCCTTCCTTATGGGAGGCATGATGCCGAAAAGTGCGTAGCGGTTTTCGGATAACATCATGCCGCTTGCATGAAGGCCCACGCCTTCTCCCGATAAGGTGCCAACGTGACCACTGCTTCATCACACACACACTCGCATGACGTCGAGGAAGGGCTGACGTTTCAGCCCAAATTCGACGCGTCTGGTCTCGTGACCTGCGTCGCCACCGACGACGCCAACGGCGACGTGCTGATGGTCGCACACATGAACGACGAGGCGTTGCGCAAGACCATCGCAACAGGCGAGGCGTGGTACTACAGCCGCTCGCGCAAGGCGCTGTGGCGCAAAGGCGAAAGCTCAGGCCATACTCAGCGCGTGGTCGAGATGCGGATGGACTGCGATCAGGATGCGGTGTGGATCCGCGTCGAGCAGACCGGCGCTGCATGCCATACCGGCAGACGCTCATGCTTCTACCGCGCCGTCACCGGTGAAGGTGGCGAGGCGAAGCTGACATTCGTCGACGCCGACAAGCTGTTCGATCCCGCCAAGGTCTATCGCTAGACGCTGACGGGACGGATAGCCCGTCAGGTCAGTCCTTCCTGAGCCGGCGCTTGGCGCGCTGATCCTCGATGCTCCAGAACAGAGCGGTCGATGTGACCAGCAAGCTAGCGATCAGCCCCAGAAAGGCCCATGTCGCGTCGGGTATGCTGAGTGCGTTGATCATGCTCAGGACAATGCAAAGGGTGGACCTTCGGACATGCCGAAGCCGCATGGCTGCTACATGCCGGCCGAAGGGCACCACGTGTCTCGGGCATTAACGCCCTATTAACCATAAATGCGGCACGCTGGTTTAGGTTCCTGGGGAGCGGGCACCAAACATGGCAGTCGATTCTACAACCATCGGTGCTGGGCTGGATTCTGCGCGCGCGAAAATCGCGGGCACGATCAAGAATGCCGCCAGCGCGACCGGCGCCAGCTTCGAATATCTGATCTCGGCAGCGAAGATCGAATCCAACCTCAACCCCAGCGCGCAGGCCTCGACCTCGTCGGCGCGGGGGCTTTATCAGTTCATCGAGCAGACCTGGCTCGGCACGGTGAAGGAGGCGGGGGCCGCCTTCGGCTTCGGCAAATACGCCGACGCCATCTCGAAATCACCCTCGGGCCGGTATTCGGTCAGCGATTCATCCACCCGCGAAGAGATCCTCAAGCTGCGCGACGACCCCGCCGCCAACGCAGCGATGGCGGGCGTGCTGACGCAGTCCAACAGCTTCAAGCTGACCGGCATGATCGGCCGCCGTCCGACCGACGGCGAACTCTACATGGCGCACTTCATGGGCGTGAGCGGCGCATCGCGGCTGATTTCGAGCGCCGAGGACAATCCGCGTGCCTCCGGGCCCGCGATGTTTCCGAGCGCCGCCGCCGCCAACCGCTCGATCTTCTACAATCGCGATGGCAGCTCGCGCAGCGTCTCGCAGGTCTATTCGGTGCTGACGTCGCGCTACGATGCGGCGGCGAATTCCCAGACGGCGCGCACGGTGATGGCCGCTGCCGGCGTTACACCAGGACAGACGCGCACGGCGGCGGCGCCCGTCGACAACGCTGCGTATCTTTCGAGCTTCCCGCAGGTTCGCACTCCCGCCGAAGCGCCGACGCAGGTCGCATCGTTACAGACGCCGGCCCAGCCGGTTTTCCGTTCGCTCTATCAGACCGGCGATCGTCCCGAACCGGTCTCCAACACGGTGCGCGAACTGTGGGGCAACAACACCTCGCTCACGAACCCGCTGCCGGCCGGCGCGGCCGCCCGGACGGAAGCCCCACAGGGGCTTGGGCTGTTCAGCGATTCGACCGGCGTTTTCAGCGGCTAGGCTTCGGGCTTCATCCTTCACCTGAACGGGCAGGCAGATCGCGGTAGGCGACTCGCGCCGCCTTGAAATACCCTCGCGGCCTCACGCGAGTCCGCCTCCTTGATCTATGCCTTCGTCCTCATCGTCGGCCTTGTGGCCGGCATCCTCAGCGGAATCGTCGGCACCGGCTCGTCGATCATGCTGCTGCCGGTGCTCGCCTATGCGTTCGGACCGAAGCAGGCGGTGCCGATCATGGCGATCGCAGCGATCATGGCAAACCTGTCGCGCATCATCGCATGGTGGCGCGAGGTCGATTGGCGGGCGGTCGCAGCCTATTCAATTCCCGCCGTGCCTGCCGCAGTCCTTGGCGCGAGAACGCTGCTGGCGCTGCCGTCGGGCGTGGTCGAGATCACCATCGGCGTGTTTCTGATTTCGATGATCCCGCTGCGGCGCTGGATGGCGGCGAAAAGCTTCACGCTCCCGCTGTGGTCGCTGGCCATCATCGGTGCGGCGATGGGCTATCTCACCGGCATCGTCGCATCGACCGGGCCGATGACGGTGCCGATCTTCATGTCGTACGGCCTCGTCAAGGGCGCGCTGCTTGGCACGGAAGCTGCCGGTTCGCTGGCGATCTACATCACCAAGGTATTGACGTTCCGCCGCTTCGACGCGCTGCCGCTCGACGTCATCCTGAAGGGGCTGATTGCGGGCTCGTCGCTGTTCGCCGGCGCATTCATCGCCAAGCGTTTCGTGATGCGGCTCGATCCCGACTCGTTCCGCCTGTTGATGGACGGCCTGATGCTGGTCGCCGGTCTGTCGATGTTCTGGAGTGCGTTTCAGAGCTGAGACATTGATTCAGCTCTGAATCGCAGGCCTTTGGCGCGACTCACGTTGGCAGTGAATCCTTTGCATAAAGTTCCGCGAATTCCGCGCTGGGCGGAATCGGCTTGATCACATCGATCAACACGTCGTTTGGGTCGGCTGTAATGAAGTGACGCTGCCCGAATGCCTCGTCGCGGAGCGGGATCAGGATGGGCAACCCCGCGGCCTTTGCCTTGGCGTACATCTCGTCGGGATCCTCGACTTCAAAGTTCAGCAGCAGGCCCGAGACCCGGCCGCGGCCGGTCTCCGGGATTGTCTCATGGCTGCCGTCCAGAACGGCCAGGTTGACGCTGGCATCGGTCTTTGAGCGCAGGTGGACGTACCAGTCGCTGCGGAAGCTCTCCTCGAAGCCGAACGCGACTGCTCCTTATCGAAGGGCCGTCGGTTCTCGGGCAAGCCGAGATGAAAAAGCTGGATGAAGAGAATGCGGCGCGCACACTGCGCAGCGGGCTCGAAGCGGCGATTGATACGCGAGGCTTGCCGCTTGCGGCGCTGGCCGATCTGTTGTCGGCGGCGTTCGATCGCGCGGCGCTGGCGATCGATGCCGGCGAAGATGCTGCGGACTATCGCGCCGCGATTGCCGCGCTGATCCGGCGCGTTGTGGGCCGGTGAGTCCGCACGTTCAGCGAGGTTAACAAAACCTCAACAAACACAGCCGTTTATGGTGAACGGTTTCTTAAGTGTCATGGTTTACGGTTCGTAACAGTGGCGTCGGGTCGCGATGCCTTGGCATGTTGCGTAAGCCGGAACACCCATGATCGTTCGGCAGTTTATTAGTTGGGTTCGCACAGCTCCCGCAGGGGAGCGCGCAGAGGCGACGCGGTGTCTGGCCCGCGCCTGGCTCATTTCCGATTTGTCGGAAGGCGATCGCGCCGCCGCGGAAGGCGCGCTGCTGATGCTTCTCGATGACGCGTCGCCGCTGGTCCGGCAGGCGATGGCGGAAGTTTTCGCGCATTCGCTGGATGCGCCCGCAGCGATCGTGGCGGCGCTCGCCGTCGATCAGGCATCGGTCGCGGTTCCGATCCTCGAATACTCTCCGTTGCTCCTCGACTCCGATCTGGTCGACATGGTCGCGACCGGCAACGCCGAGACGCAATGCGCGATTTCGCGCCGTTTCGATCTGCCGCCGTCGGTCTGCGCGGCAATCGCCGAAGTCGGTTGTGCCTCATCGGTGCTGGAACTGATCGAAAATCGCGCTGCGCAGTTGGCGCATTTCTCGCTGGCGCGGATCGCGGAGCGTTTTGGCCATCTCGCTGCGATCCGTGAATCTCTGCTGACGATGGATGAATTGCCGGCCGCGATCCGGCTCACACTGGCGCAGAAACTCTCCGACACGCTGACGCAGTTCGTCACCGCGCGCGACTGGCTGAATCCCGATCGTGCCCGGCGCGTGGCGGGCGAGGCGATGGAGCGCTCCACGGTCAACATCGCGGCGCAAACCCGCGGCGCCGATATGACCGCGCTGATCGGCCATCTGCGATCCGTCGGCCAGCTCAATGCAGGGCTGATCCTGCGCGCGCTTCTGTCGGGCAATATCGAACTGTTTGAGGAATCGCTGGTCGAACTGTCCGGACTGCCGCGCAGCCGCGTGGCTGCGATCGTCCACGATCGCGGCGGCGCCAGCCTGAACGCGCTGCTCGCCAAAGCCGGCTTGCCGGAATCGACCTATCGCGCATTCCGCGCGGCGCTCGATGCGTCACATGAAATCGGCTTCGTCGGCACCGTTGCGGGTGCGACGCGGCTTCGCCGCCGCATGGTCGAGCGTGTGCTGACCCAGTGCGAAACCGCGGAAACGGTCTCCGAGCCACTGCTGATCCTGCTGCGGCGCTTTGCAATGGAATCTGCGCGGGAAGAAGCGCGCCTGTACTGCGACGAACTCGCTGCCGATGACTTTGTCGGCGCACTCAGTGCGTATGCGGCGGCTGACCAGATCCACGACTATACGTACGACGCGGGCGCGGAGTATCCGGAGCAGCAAGAGTACGCTGCTGACGAGATCTATGAGCTGGTTGAAGAGTACGATGAGGACGAATACGTCGCACCGGCTGACGTCTATGCGCCCGCCGAAGATTATGCCCGGGCCGATGAATATGCTCCGGCTGAAAACTACGCAGCCGCTGAACAGTATGCGGAAGCTGAAGTGTACGCGGAAGCTGAGGTGTACGCGGCTGAGGAGTACAAGGAGGCCCGCGGTGATTACCGCTTCGGCCGTTCCAGCTATGACGATGACCGGTACGACGACCGGCGGATCGCGGCGTAGCGTCATCAGCGGTCGACGAATCCAACAATTTTGAGCCGTCATCCTGAGGTGCGAGCCGCTCTTGCGGCGAGCCTCGAAGGATGAGCGGCTGAAGCGCCGTCACGGCGCCGTCGCCCTTCGAGGCCTTCGCTTCGCTACGGCACCTCAGGGTGACGGCGAACTGCTGCAACAATAATCGGTTGGAGTTCTCAGCCTTCCGGCACAATACTCGGCGCAAGCACTGCTTCGAGATGTTCGGGCCGATCGCGGTTGACGTGGATCAGATACTCATCCGCCACGCCGCGCAGTTTCCTGCTCAGTTCATCCGCCATGCCGACGGCATTGATCCGCGACTGTTCGCGGTAGATCGCCTGGATCGCGTTGACATGATGCTTGATCAATTCGCCCGGTACCTGAGCGAGATCCGGCGCATGTTCGATAATCCGGCACAGGCTTTCCGCCGCCGCAGCAGCGGTGGGGAAGCCGAACGTCGCGGCGCCGCCCTTGATGTCGTGCGCCGCGCGGAACAATTCCTCGCGGTTCTCACCGTTCAGTCCGTCGCGTGCAATTGCCGCATAGGCCGCGCTCAGCCGATCGCACTCCACCTGCATCCAGTCATTGAACTCGCCGGACAGGCTGGCGAGCGCCTGTTCGGCCCGTGCGACCGGATCGTCGAGGTCCTTCTCTTCGGAATACCGCACCATCTTGCGCAGCGGATTGGGCTGCGAGATGACCTGATGGTCCGCGAAGGTATCGACCTTGATTTCGACTGGCGGCTTGCGGGCCATTGGTGCTCCTAGTTTCCGGAACGGGCTTTGTCGAGCAGCGAGGGTTGCTGCATGACTTCGGCTTTGCCGCCGGTGCGCCGCTCGACGCCGATATAGGCGGCGTTGGTGTTGCGGCGGCGATCCGGTCCGAAATAGTTCTTCGTCTTGATGAAGGGCCGGGGATTGGCCACGACATTGAGGATGCGCTGATACAATCCCTTGGCGGAGATCGGTTTCGCGAGGAATTCTGTGACGCCGGCATCGCGCGCCACCATGACGCGGCGCTTCTCCGAATGGCCGGTCAGCATGATGATCGGCGCGTAGGGATTACCCACGCCGTCGGGCTGACGGATCATCTGCGCGAGTTCGAGTCCGTCGAAAATCGGCATCGACCAGTCGGTGATGACGATGTCGGGGACGTAGTGGGAATACATTTCGAGCGCGGTCGCGCCGTCTTCCGCTTCATAGACTTCGCGCGCGCCGAACGAATGCAGCAGCGTACGCAGAATGCGACGCATATGCGCATTGTCGTCGCACACGAGAAACCGCAGCTTGTTGAAATCGATAATGAACATGCGCAGCCCGAGGTGGCGCACCCGGAAAACAGGGTACACCTCGCATTAACTATATGCGGCCGCCGTTAACGAATGGTTATCCAAGACGGCCGGGGCTGGGGGGCTTATTGGGCATGATCTGATCCGAAAACCGGTGCCCACCCTCGGGTCGCGCCCGAGGGCATGCTTTTCGGGATCATGCCTAGAACCCGAACTGCTCGCTGAGAATGCGCTCTTCCAGGCTGTGGCCGGGATCGAACAGCATGCGGATCGAGATGGTCTTGTCCGCGATGATCTCGACCCGTTGCACGTCGCGGGCCTCGTCATGATCGGCCACGGCGGCGACCGGCCGCTTGTCGGATTCGAGAACCTCGAACACGACGAAGGCAGTGTTGGGCAGCAGCGCGCCGCGCCAGCGGCGCGGGCGGAACGGGCTGATCGGCGTCAGCGCCAACAGCGCGGCATTGATCGGCAGGATCGGGCCTTGCGCCGACAGATTGTAGGCCGTTGAGCCGGCGGGCGTCGCCACCATGATCCCGTCGGAAATGAGCTCGGCCATGCGCTCGTGCTCATCGACCATGATCCGCAGCCGCGCGGCCTGATGGGTCTGCCGGAACAGCGAGACTTCATTGATGGCGTGATGGATATGCACCTTGCCGTGAACGTCGGTGGCGCGCATCAGCAGCGGATTGATCACGGTGAGCTTCGCCGCTTCCAAGCGTTCGATCAGCGAGTGCTGGCTGAACTCGTTCATCAGGAAGCCAACGGTGCCGCGATGCATGCCGTAGATCGGGATGCCGGAGCGCATGTGCCGGTGCAGCGTTTGCAGCATCAGGCCGTCGCCGCCCAACGCAACGACCGCGTCGGCCTTGTCGGATGGCTGGTTGCCATAGGCCGCGGTAAGCTGGGCGAGGGCCTGCTGGGCCTCATCGCTCGGGCCTGCCACGAAGGCAATCCGCTCATATTTTCTCGGCTTCGTCATACCCGGATCAGCCCCTGAGCGCGCATGCACCAGGTCGTGACGCGCGCGGGCTTCGTCTATACGAGGTTTTCCGGTGTTGTCGAGGTGAGATCAGCCGCGCAAAACAGTCCCGCGCGGCCAAAATCCGGCTTGACCCGCGGGGTTAACCAAGAGGGCGGCGCGTGCCGATGGTTGGCACGCGCCGTGGATCGGTTCGGTCAGTAGGACGTCCGGCCGGTGGTCAGCGCGGCGGCCAGCGACTGATACTCGGTGCTGTCGCGGCCCGCGAGCGCTTCGATCTTGGCGAGGTGGTGCTTCGCCTGTTCGCGGTTGCCCTGTTCGACCTGCCACAGGCCGTAATACTGCCAGGTGCGGACGTGGTTCGGATCCGCCTTCAGTGCGCGCTCATACCAGACGCTGGCAAGCTCGTAGTTGCCGAGCTTGCGATACGAGTATCCGATCAGGTTGGCGACATCGGCGCGGTCGTCCTGACCGAGCGCCTTGAATTGTTCAATCGCGGCGGCGTACTGGCTTCGCTCGTAGATCGTCGCATAGGCGGCGCGATAACCCTGGAGGAAAGCAGGGCTGTCGATCGACGACTTCCTGTCGTCCTTCTTTTTCTTGTCCTTGGGCTGCGATTTGGTGTCGGAGGCTGGAGGCGAGGGGGTGTCCGAGGGAGCTGCCTGCACGAGGCTGATTGAAGGTGCCGTAACGAACGCCGAGAGAAGAAATGCCAGAGATATCTGCTTGATGGTCGAGTTCATGCCAAGCCTCCGTTGATCTGCAAACACGATCCTATTCCTGTTTGTACGTCTTAAACACCCGCCGGGTTCAAACATTCCTGCAAGCGCCCGTCATAATTCCGGCGATTTTCAACCGGTCCGGCACGTCGAGACATAACCAAATTGTCATCCAGATGAACGAAAGCCATTGGTGCGCTTCAGACTGAGTTCAGCGCAGCAGTCCTAGCGTTGTTGCGACGATTGGTAACCCGGCCATCCGACCGGCCATCCCCGATCGCATAACGACAGGAGAGACCCATGCTGAAGATCATTTCTGCCGCCCTTGTTGCGGGTTCGATGATTGTCGCGCCTGCCATGGCCGCCACCGTCATGAAGACCGAAACGGCGCCCGCCGCCAAGTCCCAAACCCTGAAGCCATCGGTTGCGAACGCGAATGCCAAAGTGAAGGCGAAGAAGATCAAGCATCACAAGGCGCACAAGAAGACCAGTGCTGTCGTGAGCAAGAAGCACATCTCGTCCACGGTGCCGGCGAAGCCCATCGCCGTGCAGAAGAAGGGCTGATCCCTTCCGACGTTTCGATATTTCCGTGGGACGCTATTGCATAGCCCCCGCATCGAAGCGGCTCATGGAAAGAAGAACGGCCTGCAGATCATCGGTCATGCGATGACTGCAGGCCGGGCTTGTTAGGAGGTTCAGCGAGTGAAGGGTGCGCTAGCCATACGAATTCCGCCGAAAACGCCGAAGCCCGGACGAAGATAGCCATCCGGATTGACGTACTGCTGGTTGAGGAGATTGTCGATCCGTGCGAACGCCGTCACACCTTCGGCGACTTTGTAATTGGCCGCGATGTTGACCACGGTATATCCGGGGGTCGTCACGTTGACTGCGCCAAATCGCGGGACATCCAGAAAGCTGCTGAAGGTAATAGCGGTAGCAGTCAACGTCAGATCGTCGATCGGGGTCCAGATCGCAGAATAGCTCATTTTGTGGCGAGGCCTGCGGGTCAATTCAACTCCCGTAATCGCATCTACGGCATCGGTGTAGGTGTGATCGAAGCGCACCTTGAAGCGATCATTGAACGTAATCGCTGCAAACGTTTCGAAGCCGGATGTCTTGGCGGACTGCACATTGAAATACTTGGTGTTTGGAAAGGTGCCCGCTGTATTGATCAGATTCGTGATGTCGTTGTTGAAGTAGGTCGTGCCAAACCGGATGCGGTCGTTTGCGATCGGCTGCTCAAATCCAACATCATAGCCTCTGCTTTCTTCGGGCTTCAGGTTCGGATTAGCGAGACCGAATGACGTGTCATAAAGTTGGGTCAGCGTAGGTGCCTTGAAGCCCGTTCCGTAGCTCGCCTTCAGTTTTGTCTCGGTGCCCGGCACAATGAGCGCGGGCGCAACGCGATAGGTCGTATGATCGCCGAAAGCATCATTGTCGTCGACGCGGACGTTGCTCACCACGAAGAATCTCTCTGCGAATTGCGATTGCAATTCGACATAAGCGCCGCGATTGCTGTTTTCCTTTTTCGTGACCGAAGTTGAATCGAAGCGTTCGATGTCGTAGTCGGCGCCGACAACGAGCGTTTGTCCCGGCACGAACGCCGCGACACTGCGCCAATCGTATTTATTCCGCTCGCCATGATTTGTCGTAAAGGGCAATGGAACGAAATTGACGAAATCGAAGCCATTCGGGTCGAAGTTGCCGCGTGTCATGTCTGTGAAATTGACGCCGAAATAGTTTTTCCAGCGGCCGTCAAAGAACGATGTCACTGCTTCGCTGCGTGTATACAGTTGCCGCGTTTTCGTATTGCTTTGCTGGGCGGCAGGAGCGCCAAACGGGAAGGCCGGATCGAATGCCGCATATCCGGTAAAATCGAGTGATGCTTCGGTATAACGTCCTGTAAAATTCAGCGTCAGATTTTCGGAAAGATCCACTCCCACCTTCGTGGAATAGGTCTTGTTGTCATAAGCGTCGTTGTTTCTTATTTGACCCGGAGGCAGGGTATTGAGCGGTGTTACGGGAACGCTTCCCGAATGGAATTGGGTCACGTTGAAAGCATAGCTGACCGGGCCCTGCGATCCGCTTACGCCTGCCGCGCTGTTGATCGTGCCGAAGCTGCCGCCTTCGATACGAGCGGTGAACTTCGCCGGCCCTTGGCCTTTCTTGGTAGTGATGGAAATAACACCGCCGATCGCGTCGGAGCCATAAAGACCACTCTGAGGGCCGCGAAGAACTTCTATTCGCTCGATATCGCCGGTTAGAAGATTTCCGAAATCATAGGCGCCGTTCGGCGTGCTCGGATCGCTGACATCAATGCCGTCAATCAGAACCTTGGTGTGATTTGAGTTTGTGCCGCGCATAAAGACGGAGGCTTGATTTCCAGGGCCCCCGCTTTGCACGATGTTTAGCCCGGGGACCGTCTGGAGCGCGTCCACGATGGTGCGCCGCTGATCGCGCTCGAGGTCTGCTGCCGTAATTACGGTGATCGAACTTGCGATCTGATTGATGGGGGTCGGAACCGTTGTTGGCGATGTTACCTCGATCGGCGGCAGAGCGCCGCCGCTATCCTGCGCCAGGGCAGGGCTCACAAGCGCGGTGCCTGCAAGGCATGCCGCTGTGAACGCCGCTTTTGGAAAGAAAGATTTAGAAGAAAGAATCACGTTGAAGCCCCGCCGATGCATGTGATCGCGGAGGCGCGGTGAAAACGCGCAATCATGACGGCTGGCGGCAGATTGCTGCCTCCAAACGTTCCGTCCTGACTGAGGAAACAGGCCATCGGCCGAACCTCCGCAACAGTTACGTCACGTCACCGCTGCGGAACGCCGCCCCTTCGCACGCCCCGTGCGACGGAAGGATGACCGGTACAGGCAGGTCTCCTGGCTCGCGGATCGTCGCCGTTGTCCGCCTTCCCAAGCCGGGCTTACAAGCCTTGCTCAGTGGCGTCATGGACAACGACTCACCGCTGACAGTTGCGGGGGCAGCTTCGGACTGGCCGTGCACGCATCAGTTTGACGACGCGCGCGGCGACACCGAATTCCCTATTCGCCAGCTTGCGCTGGCACCTGTGCCGTGGTTGCAATCAACCGGCGAGGGGTTGCCTTGTCAATGACACAATGTCCAAGAAACCCAATGCGATGCCTCAGGTCGTGGACTTCATCGGAATGCGTTGCAAATTGGTGACATATACGCGGAGCGGCGCGCTTGCGCTGGTTGCGCTCGGTCTTGCGGGCTGTGCATGGACCGGCGGCAGCGACGGCATATCCTACACAGCCGATCGCGGCATCGAGAACCAGCCGTATCCTGCGAACTACCGTCCCGAACTGCTCGCGCTACTGCGGACCTATCTGAACGATCCGACCGGCATACGCGACGCCGGGATTTCAGAACCGGCGCAAAAGGAAGTCGGAGGCCGACGTCGCTATGTCGTGTGTGTGCGCTTCAATGCGCGCAGTGCGGGGCGTTACGCCGGCGTGAAGGAACGCGCGGGTATGTACGTCGACGGACGGCTCGATCGCATTATCGACGAGACCGAGGATCTTTGTAAGGGCGTCACCTACGCGGCATTTCCCGAGATGGAAAAGCTGACGCGCTGACTACGGCTCAAGGCGACGACGCCTGTACAGCGTCGTCGCGATGAACTGAAGTCCTATGAGAAGTGCTGGACGATGGCCGCGAAGCCCCGCCGCCACGCGCGATAGTTCTCGACATCGAGCGGGATCGGCTCGGCGGCGACGCGGACGATCACCAACTCGCTGATCGGATCGATGTAGATCCACTGGCCGTGGATGCCGATGCAGCAGAGCGTCCGCCGCTTGCGGTCGATCTGATAGAACTTGCTGCGATAGGCCGCGTCCGGAAACATCTCGGCGAATTCGCCGCGCGCCCATGCCTCAGGGTCGCCGTTGTCGTTGATGTCGTCGATCCACCAGCCGGGTATCACCTGCCTGCCGTTCGCGACGCCGCGTTGCCGGATCATTTCGCCGAAACGGGCGAGGTCGCGCGGCGCGGCGCAGATGCCGCCGGCGGCGCGCATCGCACCTTCCGGATCGAGCGTGACATAGGCGTCGGTTTCCGCGCCGAGCGGTGTCCAGAGATATTCGCCGAGCAGGTCGGAGAGGGCGCGGCCTGCTGCGCGCTCATAGACCCAGCCGAGCAGGTCGGTGTTGGTCGAGACATAGTGGAACGCGTCGCCGTGGGTCTTGCCGTCGGCCTTTTGGGTCGCGAGGTATTCGCGCAGCGCCACGGTGTCCTGGCCGGGTTTAATGACATCCCATCCCACGGCACGGCGATAACGCGCGACATCACCGTCTGGATCGACGTAATCCTCGGTGAAAGCGATGCCGACCGACATATCGAGCAGGTGCCGCACCGAACAGCCGCCGTACACCGACGACGAGACCTCGGGCACGTAATCGGTCACGGGCCGGTTGGGATTGAGAAATCCCTTGTCCGTGAGAACTCCGCCGAGCGCGCCGCAGATCGATTTGCTCACCGAGAACACGATGTGCGGCGTCGTGGCATCCATGCCGCCTGCGTACCACTCGGCTGCAATCCGGCCGCGCCTCAGAACGAGAAACCCCTTGGTGTTCGTCGTGCGCAACGCCTCGCGCAATGTGGTCCGGCCCTTGTTGCCTTCGAAGGCAACGTCGCCGATTTCGACCAGCGAACTTTCCAGCGGGACCGGATGCTTCGACGCCGCAATGTTCGCGGTCGGCAGCAGGCGGCGGACGTTGTGAAAGCTCCACTCGCTGGAGGGTTGGGTGCGCCAGTTGGCGAGCGTCACCAGATTGTCCCGCGCGGGCGGGAATTCGGTCATCAGTTTCTTTGCGGGACTCTTTGCGGTCAATTTGGCTGTCATGTTCTTCTTTTTCTCTGGCTGAAAGACACGCGGGGTATTGTGCGTTTAAATCGGCGCATGACAACACTGCGCCGCACAACCATCGGTCAGAAACCGGGAGAATCGGACTCGGAAAGGGAAAACTGACAAGGGGGTCTGTGAAAAACAATACGCGAGACTCTGCGCCGCTGCGGCGTTCAAATCCCGGTATGACGCGGATGATTCTCAGACTGGCTCCTGAGGAGCCTATTGCCGTCGATACGTTGCTCGCCGTCACTTTGGCGGTCGCGGCTGCGCTCAACGCATGGTGCCTCAGCGCCTATCTTTAGATAGGCACGCGAACGGCCGAACCGGCTGAGTCGATTCGGCCGCGCTGAATTGCAGGCTATCCTAGCCTGGCTGTACCGCTACTTCGCGTTTTCCGAGTACTTGAACGCGGGCATCGCCTTCAACTGGTCCTTGGTACCGCTCATGACCGCATGGTCCGGGTACCAATCGTGCTTGGCCGCTGTCGCAGCCATACCGCCGCCCGCAGCGCCCGTGGTTGTCGACGGTCGTGTCGTTGTCGAGGTTCCCGCAGAGCCCGGCATCTTGTCGGCCGATGCCGAGCGGATCGGCTCATCGACCCATTTCAGCTTGTCGAACGTCACCGCGATGTCGTGCTGGCCGACACCGAGGAAGCCGCCGACGCCGATAATCACGGCGTTGATCTTGCCGCTCTTGTCGAGGAGGATTTCACTGACATCGCCGAGCTTTTCGTTGGCGTCGTTATAAACCGCGAGGCCGACAAGCTTGGAAGCCCGCCAGTTGTCCTTCAGGTTCATCTGTTCGCTTGATGCCGACGCAGCCGGAGCAGGGGAAGGCGAGGCCGGAGCTGTGGTCTGTGCGAACGCTGCTCCGCCAGCCAACGCGGTTCCAAGCAGAGCTGCCGCCACATATTTCTTAATCATCGGATTCTCCTTTCAATAAATCGTATTGAAACGGGAGAACCCAAACCGCTTGCTTATGTTCCGGGAACTATCACTGTTCCCTCGCGTCAATTTAGCAAGTGAGCCGGCACTCTTTCAAAGCGCAGCGGAACCTCGCCGGTTTCGATCGCAGCGTGAAGATCGTTGAGCTGCGCCTCGAGAAATTCGTTCGCCGCGAGCAGCGCCATCAAGGCACCGCGCGTGTCACCGCCGCATTGGGCGATGACGTCGTCAAGGGCATTTTCATAACGGTCATCATCATGTGAAGGCATGATCGTCCTCGTTTGGTTGCCTGAATCGCTGACTACCTGCGTAGGCAACGGTGACCAGACCGTGACCGTTCCAAGGCATGCCGAGTTGTCCACGCAATTCACAGGCATTTTGACGCAGGACGCGGGAATATTCGGCCTTCGCGCGATGCTATTTCGCGACCTGATCTACCGACCAGACGTCGAAAATCCCGAGATTATAAAGGAAGGCGAGGGCGGCAATCACACCGATCGCCGCGATCAAATACTTGTGGTGCGCACGAAATCCGCCGTTGCCGTCCATGCGAAATCCTCCGGGCGCCGATGCTGCCTGCGAGCGTCCGGCGCGAGGCCGGCTGGATCCTCAATCGAAGAGGATCAGAAACGATAGTTCACGCCACCGCGGACGATATGCTGTTTCAAATCCGCGTCGATCCATATGCCTGCGAGGGGGGCTGTGGGACCGAAGTAATTTTGACGGTTATATTCGGTGTAAAGATACTCGACCTTTGCGGTCCAGTTAGATGCAAAACCCCACTCGACGCCGGCGCCCGCGGTCCAGCCCGAAAGCACCTGACTCTGGCTGTTCGTCGCTCCTGTGGGGGTGAACAACAACGTCTGTTTGAGTTCCGTCAGAGCCAAGCCGCCCGTACCATAGAACAACCAGTTGTTGACGGCATATCCGACGCGGCCACGAACGGTAGCGACCCAGTCCTGCCTCTCGCTGACAATGAAGGCCGTGTTAAAGGGAGGAATAGCTCCTTGCGAGTCCTTGGCCTGGCCGCCGCTAAAGTCTCCCTCAAGACCGAGCACCCATGCGCCTGTCTGATAGTTACAGCCAAGCGTCCCGCCGCCGATAAACCCATCCATATTGAGATCATTCGTGATCGGCAGCCCGGCGGCGCCCCCCGAACCGGCCGTGACAGATGAGGTGCCCCAGCGATACCCAACCGTTCCGCCGACGTAGCATCCGGTCCAGTTATAAACCGGCGCAGCAACCGGAGCCTTGGTGTAGGCCAGATCGGCCGCCGATGCTGACGCGCATCCCAGAACAGCCATGGCGGCCACGAACGCAAATTTCTTCATCGCAAAACCCCGAAAAAACTGAAAGCAACAAAATCTGCGGTTAGCTTTAGCAGGTTCCGCAGCAATCGCTGTTGCGCAACCGACACAACGGAAAGGTATTCGGGGGTGCTGGTGCCGGTTGAGAGGATTGAACTCCCGACCTTCGGTTTACAAAACCGCTGCTCTACCGCTGAGCTAAACCGGCACGCGCCGAACAGCTATCAGCGCCGCCGCCGCCGGACAAGACTGCAAAAGCCCTTTTTGAGGGCCTTCAACTTTCCGGAATCTTTTGAGATTCCTTGGAATTGACCGATCCCGGATGCTGACGCTTTGAGGGGATTCCGCTGAGGCTGCGAAAGGAAAACGGGTATTCGGCTGCCTAACCTGAAATGACACGTGCAACCCCGCCGCCACGCGCCGCAGCTTGTACCCAGTTTTCGCAAATCGATTAACGCAGTGACTTGAACGCCGCGCGCATTTCGGTGGTGAACAACTCCGTCTGTTCCCAGGCGGCGAAATGACCGCCCTTGGGAAGCTTGTTGTAATGGAACAGCCGCGGGTAGGCCCGCTCTGCCCAGCTCCGGGGCGCCGCATAGATCTCGTCGGGGAAAGCACTCACGGCCACCGGGAGCTTGACGCCCCTCACATCGAAGAACCCGCCTCCCGTCGAGATTTGCGTGGTGTCCCAGTAGAGCCGCGCGGACGAGACGGCGGTGTTCGTCAGCCAGTAGAGCGTGACGTTGTCGAGGATATCATCGCGCGTGAGGCCTTCGGGCTTTCCGTCGAAGACGCGGGCGATCATCTGGTAACTGCGGATGTCATGATCGAGCATCCACGATGCGAGTCCGACAGGTGAATCGGCAATGCCGTAGAGCGTTTGTGGGCGATTGGACATCTCGAGGGCGTAGGCCAGCCCCTTCTTATAGAAGTCGTCCAGTTGATCCCACGCGTTGCGCTCTTCGGCCGTGAGATCGGCGGGCGGCGCCTCGTGGAACGCGAGCGCCTTTGAGACATTGGCTGGAACGGTGGCCGCCATGTTGGTGTGAATGCCGAGCAATCCCGGCGGCTGCTGCAGCGCCATCACTTCCGAGACGGCATTCCCCCAGTCACCGCCTTGCGCCACATACCGTGTGTAGCCGAGACGTTGCATCAATTTTGCCCACGCCTGCGCGATGGTCACGGGAGTCCATCCGGGCGCGGTGGGTTTGCCTGAGAAGCCGTGACCCGGCAGCGAAGGGATTACGAGGTGGAAAGCGTCCGACGCGGTTCCGCCATGTGCCGTGGGATTGGTCAGCGGCTCGATGATCTTGATCTGCTCGATGATCGAGCCGGGCCAGCCGTGCGTGACGATCATCGGCAGCGCATTCTCATGCTTCGAGCGAACGTAAATGAAGTGAATGTCGAGCCCGTCGATTTCCGTGATGAATTGCGGCAGGGCGTTCAGCTTTGCCTCAATCTTGCGCCAGTCGTAATCCGTAGCCCAGTAGTCCGCGAGTTTCTGAATCGTCGCGAACTGCACGCCCTGGGATGAATCCTTGACCGTTTCCCGATCGGGCCATCGTGTTGCTTTCACGCGCCGGCGGAGATCAGCGAGTTGCTCGTCCGGGACGTTGATCCGGAATGGGCGGATTTCGTCGCTCGTGGCGGCCGCTGCTGGAACTGTGAATGGAGAAAACAGACTGGCCGCACCCGCAGCCGCTATTCCCGCTGCGGCAGTGGCGAGAAGCTGGCGACGGTCCGTGGAGATGATTCCGGATTCCGGTTGCGTATGCATTGTAGTCTCCGTCGCTTGAATTGATTGCTCGAAGCGGGGTCGTCGCGTGCGCTCTTATTTGGTCAGCACTACGAGCGGCTTCCCTTTCTCAACGATGTATGTGGCGAGCTCGGCAGAGTTGCCGGTGCCGACATTCTTCACGGCGTGAGGCGTTCCCGCCGGAATAAACAGCACCTGACCAGCCTTGAGCGTCACCGGCTGCCTGCCTTGAAGCGCATACTCCAGCGCGCCTTCGACGATGTAGACGATCTCTTCACCCGGATGCGAATGACTGGGGGCCGTTACGCCCGGCTCGAACTCAACCAGCACCTGGATAACCTCACGCCCAGGTACACTGAGGTCATTTCGCTGGAGGTCGGTACGCTTGATGCCGGGTGCTTGCGCCAAGGAGACGTGTGGCGCCCCAACACTTGCGGCAACCAATACCGCGATCGCAATGATCGGAGTCATTTTCATGAGAATCTCCTGTTATTTTTCAGACAGGGGTGAGCCCACGCGTACTAGCGAAGCGCTCGGAACGCAGGGAAGCTGGCGTCGGTTCGTGCTAACGATTTCGGATTCTGATCGCGTATGCATTGTGAACCTTCCTTGCTTCGTGCTCGAAACTCGGTTCCCAACCTGTGTCGGATCGGTTTAGCGCAGGAGGCGGAAGGATGCGCGTTATGCTTGTGAGGTAGTGCGAGCGGCCGGCGGTGCGTTTGACACCGCCGCCGATTTTGTTGGCTTAGTCTTCGTTCGTGCGCGGGATCATCCACGTTGAAAACGTTTGCCAGGCGCCATCGCCGAGGTGGCGCTGATAGGCGATGAAGTCGCCGTCGTTGCCATGCACGAATTCATAGCGATGGTGCTTGAGCTCTCTGGTTTGCGCGGTCATCGAAGTTCTCCTTGTTGGTGTTGTTTGGGAGCTAAGTGGCACATGGGGCCGGTCAATGGAATGATTCTCATCATATAATCACGTTATCGAGAGACATCGTTCCGGGTCTTTTGGGCGCTGGAACCGGCGAGAGACCTCGCCTTGCGCTCGGCCGTTAACCTTCCGCTTTCCAAAATCTTATTGAAATCGCTCGCAATTGAACGACCGGGAATGCTTACGCGTTAGGCTTACCTGACGATTGGGCGGGGCCTTTAACTCCTGGTACGGCCCGCTGGACTAGGGTGCACCTTCAACGAAGGTATCATTCATGCGCGCGATACTGGCTCTGGCGATCTTGATCGGAACGGCGGCAACGGCCTTGGCCGATACCGGCCCGTTGATCGTGATTCCCGGCCGGGCAGGTGTTCCCGTCATGATCAACGGCCGCGACGCGTCCTACGCCATCGTCGAAGGCGAGTGGGGCCTCGCCAAACATTTCAAGAATGCAGATCGCGTCTACGGCGGCTGGGATCGCTACATCGGCCCCGAAGTCGGCCACTATTATCCGAGCGCCGGACGCACACCGGGCTATGGCCGTCTCGAAATTCAGCCGCCCGCCAATCGCTCGCTGCCGCAGCCGGCGGAGAGCTATCACCGCTCGTGGTCCGCGCAATCCGCGCCGCCAGCACCGCCGCAGCAGTACGACATTCCCGCATATCCGCCGGCGATCATCGAAGCGCCGCGCGATGACAGCTATCGGCCGAACGGCTTCCGGCCCAGCTACCGGCCGAATGGTTTCCGGCCCGATCTGAAACAATAACGAGACCAAAACAAAAAGCGTTTAACAGGAGAGAGTAATGCGTCAGACGATTGCAGGAGTGATTGCGGGAGCGGCCTTTGCCGCGACCATGGCGACGGCGGCACCCGCGCAGGCGTGTGCGGTGACCGATCCGTGCGGCAGTTACGGTTATTATGCTTACAACTACGGATGCGGTTACGGCACGTGCGGCGTGCGCGAGCGTCTGACCGATCCGGACGCTTATCAGACTTATGCGAGCCCGCAGTATTACTGGGTCAACCAGGGCCCGACCTATACCGGCCCCGGCAATTTCGCTCCGGTGCCGACCTATCAGGAACGCGCCGTGGTCGGTTCGCGCTACTACGGCCGGCCTTATCGCTACGGCTATGACGGCGGCCCGTACGGCAATGCCACCAGCCATTACTATGACGGCGCACCGGGCGTGCAGGGACCTGCGGTCTACAGCTATCGCTACGCGCGCCGCCACTATCACCGCGGCTATCACCGGATGCATTATCGTCCGTATCGTACCGCGCCGAAGTACTATTACACGCAGCGTCACCATGGCCACGCCATGGCTCACGGCTCGCGTTACGCAAAGCCGCTTCGCTACAGGTACTGATCTGATTTCAATTTGATCCAACGCCCGTCTGCATCACGCAGGCGGGCGTTTTTGATTCAGCCCATCAGGCCGAGACGGCTGGTGCCGATATAGAGTGCGAGCGCCGCTGCATTCGACACGTTGAGGCTCTTGATCGCGCCGGGCATGTCCATGCGCGCGACGACACTGCAGGTTTCACGCGTGAGCTGACGCAGCCCTTTGCCTTCCGCGCCCAGCACCAGTGCCAGCGGCGCGTGCAACGGCACTTTGCTGAGATCGCCCTGGCCTTCGCTGTCGAGGCCCACCGTGAGGAAGCCAGCCTCGTTCATCTCGCCGAGTGCGCGATGCAGGTTCGGAACCTCAACGATGGGCACAAGCTCAAGTGCGCCGGACGCGGACTTCGCCAGCACGCCCGTCGCTTCCGGACTGTGCCGTCCGGTGGTGACGATCGCCTTGACGCCGAACGCGGCGGCCGAGCGCAGGATCGCGCCGACATTGTGCGGATCGGTGATCTGGTCGAGCACCAGTACAATGCCGTCCTGCGGCAGTTCGTCGAGATGCAGGCCGGGCAGGGGATCGGCCTCTGCGAGCAGGCCCTGATGCACGGCATCCGGCCCGAGCCGGCGGTCGATGTCGCCCGGATGCACCAGCTCCGGCGGAACGCGGGTGTCGATTTTTTCGTCGGCAAGCCGCCGGGCGACGTTCTCGGTGACGAACAGCTTGCGGATCCGCCGTTCGGGATTGGCCAGCGCCATGGTGACTGAGTGCCAGCCATAGAGAATGACCGGACCTTCGCCCTTTACGTGTCCTTTTGCTTCGCGGTCGCGCCAGTTTGGGCGTCCTTGCGGCTTTCCCTGATGCTTGCCGGAACGTTCTCCGTGGCGCTCCCGGTCGCGGTCGCCGCCGCGTCCGCCCGGTTTGGGGCCCTTGAAACGTGATTTGCGGTCTCGATCGCTCATGCGGCCTTGTCCCACGGGGCTGAAATAATGGCAATTTCCGGCTTTGGACGGCGCGAAGGGAAATGTGACAATTATCTCAATGTGGTGGTTCGCTCGTCCGCATTATTGCGCGGCATGTTCCGTTTGCGGACGAGCGAACCAAAACCACATTGGAATCATAGTTTTCTAGTGTCCTTTCGAATCCGAAGTTCGCTAAAGGCGGCCGATCCACAGGCTGGCGAACTTCGGATTCGGGACACTAGCCTTGGTTGACTTTACCCTGCCGCTTCGCCCATAAACGCGCCGACCGGGCGCCCGTCTACGGGCACGCTTTTTACCGTCATCCATGGCCGTTCAACCACCCCCGTTCGGGTGGGCGAGGGTGTCGGGTGGCGTCGAGCGGGGGAGTGTCCCGAGTGGCAAAGGGAGCTGACTGTAAATCAGCCGCCGTATGGCTTCGAAGGTTCGAGTCCTTCTTCCCCCACCATATTGAAATCGCCCGGAAGTTGCTTCCGGGCGATTTTTTATTGGGCTCGGCTGTGTCAGGCTGCGGCGCGGGGAATCTGTCCGTGGGGGATCAAATCCGATGAGATCGCTGGGCCTCGGCCTCGTCCGCCTGTTTCTTGGTGTGTGTCACGGCCTGCGCGATCCGGAATTCAGGGCCATCGCTTTCCTGCTCGCGCTGGCTGCGGTCGGCGGATCGGTCTTTTATCATTTCGCGGAAGGCTGGACCTGGATCGACTCGATCTATTTCAGCGTCATGGCGCTCACGACGGTGGGCGACGCGAACCTCGCGCCCAACAGCGCCCTCGGCAAGATATTCACGATCGGTTTTTCGCTCGGCGGCATCAGCCTGATGCTCGCCTTCGTGTCACGCCTCGCGGCCTATCGGGATGCGGCGAATCGGGATTAGCGCCCGCCGTGCCCCTCCTGTCTCAGTCGTAATAACGCCGCTCGCGGTAGACCTTGCGCGGCTTCACGACGCGGACGCCCGGTTCGGCATATCGGCCTTGCTCCGCAAAGGCGAACACCGGGTTAAGCTGGCAATAGGCGCGTCGTCCCGATGCGCTGGCCATGCACTGGGCGTAGCTATTGTAATAGCAGGTGCCGGGACCGGCCTGCCTACCCTCGACCAGGCAGTAGCGATAATCCCGGGCTTCCGCAGAGCCGGTGCCAAAGACGGCAACGCCTGCCAGGGCCAGAGCGGCTAAAAGTGCCTTGCGCATGAGACATCTCCCGATTGGATCGGCTTAAAACGAAAACATTCTTGCCAGAATATGGTTCCGTTGGTCCCGCACTGCAAATCAATCATGGTTGAGGCGGCGAGATGGCCATGCTAGTGCTCGCCGCGTCGCGGGTGTAGCTCAATGGTAGAGCAGCAGCCTTCCAAGCTGAATACGAGGGTTCGATTCCCTTCACCCGCTCCAAATTACTGATGGAAAAGTGGCTCTCCGCTGAATGTCTTTCGTAGACGCTCTGACCGAGGGATTGACGAGACATGCACTTGCATCGTCGAATGCCTTGGATCTGATCGATTTTTTGCGGTGCGAAACCATGATACGTTTGATATTCGGTTGGTCACTGTTGGCAATTGTTATTGGTCTTCTAGCGCTATACGGCTACGGCGTATCCCAAGGAGACTTTCCTCCACCTGATCCGGAAAAGATCAAGGCATTTGGCGAGACGGCTGTGAAGAGCAGCGGCGCATTGGCTGTCGTGTGTGTGGTAGTGCTTGCATTTTTGGCGGCAATCGCGCCGTTCGTTTATGCAGTTCGGTCTGGCGATGGGCTCACCGTCCTATTTGCCTTTGTTGCGCTAGTGCTCGTCGTAGCTCTTCTTGTGAGTTCGCGAACGATCATCGATATGGTGCTGGCTGCGATTGTCTATTTTACAAGTGCTATGGTCTCTGTTGTTGTTTTCTCGATGGCACGGGTGACAGAGGCGATACGTGGTGGAGCTGGCCCTTTGGCCTCTCTTGAGCGAACCACGTCACGTCTCGATCCGTTGCCGCCGACACGCTCGTTGTCGCGTGAGGACTATCGCTAAAGCGTGCCAACCACCTCACGAATCATCGAGCTTGTTGAGGTCGCGCACCGACTGCATGATCGGTTCGAAGTTCGACCGCGCATCGAGGGCGTCGAACAGTTGCGCGGTGTCGGACAGCAGGGCGTGAGAGCGCTGGATCGCGATCCTCACGTCGTCCTGCGGCGTATCCGACAGGCGGCCATGCCCGGACAGCAGGATCCTTGAATCCAGTCCCTTCAGCCGCTCCAGCGACTGGATGTAATCGCTGATGCTTCCCGATCCGAAAACGCCGCCCATGACGCCGCCGGGCATCAGGGTGTCGGCGGCGAACAGCAGCCCCTTGTCCTGATCGAACAGGCTGATGCACGCGGAGGTGTGGCCGGGCGTGTACATCACGTTCAGCCTGAAGTTTCCAAGATCGATCAGGTTGCCTTCCTCAAGCCAGATGTCGATGTCGATCGGCATATTCGGCTCGTTGAACATCTTGCGCAGCATCGAGAAGTCATCGCGCAGCATGATCTTGTTCGCGGCCAGGCGATGCGCGGCGATGATCGTCTTCCCGCTGAAATGATACGCAGCGCCGATATGGTCGAGATGCTCATGGCTCAGCACCAACATGTCGATGTTGGCAAGCTTGACGCCAAGATGCTGAAGGCATTCCAGCAGGTGCGGGTAGTTCGACGACAGGCCGACGTCGATCATGATGGTCCGCTTGCTGCCGCGGACCAGATAGGCGTTGGCGGCGCGGTTCTTGAACCGGATCTGATAGACGTCCTCGGCGGCCTGTATCAGGGAGCAGACGTCGTTGTTGAGAAGAACTGGAAAGGGCGAGGGCTTCCGGTCACTCATGGAGCCGCTGTCCTGAAGTTGACGGCATTGGAGGCCCGCAGCCGTTTGCTCAGCGCATCCATGATCATCAGCGCAAAGGCCGGCTGCTGGCTAACGAGATAGACGAACCGGGCGTGATTGATCCGCATCACGCGGGTGCCCGGCATGGCTGCGATCGCGCTTGCCGAGCGCGACGAGCCATCGATGACCGCCATTTCTCCGAAGAACTCACCTTTGCCAAGGGTGACGATGACAGCTCTGTCCGCCCCTGAGTTCTTGACGATATCGACCTTGCCGTCGAGGACCACGAACAGCTCACGGCCGGTCGATCCTTCCTCGAAAATGACCTCCGAGGCGGCATACTCGTTGATGCATTTCTCGATTGTCATGGTGCACCCAGCCTCCGGCGCCGGTTACGCCCCCCCATCATACTAGGACGGAATCCGGAGCGCGCAATCGGTACGTCTCGGGCAGGCGCGCACTACCGCAGAGCAGCAAGCGAAGTTGAGACGTTCTGTCACGCCGCCGTCAAAATGCCGGGGCTGGAAGCCGGGTTGCGCAAAGCCGCTCTCGCGATTGTCCTATCTTCGGGACAGAGGAGGATGCTGCATGCCGATCACCAGTGTGGACGATAGCGACATCTCGATCCTGTGCGATATCGGAGGCAGTCCCACCATGCCGCTGGATTCATCGAAGCTTGCGCGTATCATCGGATTGATCGCGGACGGCTACATTCGCCGCGAACCGAAAGGGCTCGAACTGATCGACAAGGGTCAGGAATTGCTCGCCGAACGCGGCGTGGGGATCAACGAGGCCTGAAGCTGCCGCCGTGCCTCACGCCGGCTTCATATTCGCCATCACCATGGTTGCGATGTCAGTATAGGTGTTCACCAGCGGTCCGACGATCTTGTGCATCGCGTTCTTCGAGACCAGCGTGTCGTGCATCACGAGGTGATCGATGCCGGTGGTCAGGAAGCAGATCACCGCGTCGCGCGGCGTCTCGATGATCGGCTCGCCCTTGACGTTGAATGAGGTGTTGATGAGGACCGGCACGCCGGTGAGGGCGTCGAATTCCTTCAGCAGCCGGTAGAGCGTCGGATTGGTTTCCTCACGCACCGTCTGCACCCGCGCCGTGCCGTCGACATGGACGATGGCGGGGATTTTGTCGCGCCATTCGGGGCGGACATTCTTGGCGATCAGCATGAAGGGCGAGTCTTCCTCGCCCTCGAAGATTTCCTTCGCGCGCTCATAGAGAACGATCGGCGCGAACGGCCGGAACGGCTGGCGATGTTTCACGCGGCTGTTCAGGATGTCCTTCATCTCGGGCTTGCGCGGATCGGCCAGCAGGCTGCGGTTGCCCAGCGCGCGGGGACCGAACTCGGAGCGGTCCTGAAACCAGCCGATCACTTTCTGATCAGCGAGCAGCTTTGCAGTGTCGCGGGCGATGTTGTCGCTCTTGGTTTGCGTCGTCTGAACGCTGACCAGGAACTTGGCCGTCGCCTCGCTCACCTCCTGATCGGAATAGCGGCGGCCGACGTAGGAATGATCCATCACGAACGAACGCGGCTGCTTGAGAATTTCCAGCCAGCCGTAATAGGCGCAGCCGATCGCGATGCCGTCATCGCCGGCCGCCGGCTGAATCCAGACATTCTCGAAGCCGGACTCGCGTGCAACACGGCCGTTAGCGACGCAGTTGAGCGCGACGCCGCCGGCGATGCAGAGGTTCTTCGCGCCGGTGGTTTCGCGCAGCCACTCGGCTCGGGCGAGCAGCACCTTCTCGGTATCATCCTGAACGCGCCAGGCGAGATCCTCCCAGTGCTTCATCAGCGGGCTGGTTTCCCACTTCTGGTCACTGTCCGCGATGTAGGGCTTGCTCAGCTCGGAGGTCCAGCGTGGGACGGTGAGGGTGTTGTCCTTGATCTGCATCAGCGGCTTGACGTTGCCGGGGCGTCCGTAGGGAGCAAGGCCCATCAGTTCGCCGCACTTGTTCCAGTCGCCGAAGATGTAGGTCGATGCGCGGCTGTAGAGCGCGCCGAGGCCGGGCATGTTGTAGAATTCGTCACTGAGGAAGCCGCGATCGGGCTCCATCCAGACCTTCTTGAGGCATTCCAGCTTCGAGCCCGAAAACTTGTAGTAGCTCTCCGACTCGCGCGCCAAGGGCGTGGCGGTGTCGGTGGCCGGAAAGGACTCGTTGACGTCAGAGCGATAGCTGCCGACGCCGTCGACGATCATGATGGCGCCTTCCTCGAACGGCGAGACGGCGAACGCGCTGTAGGCGTGGGCGAGGTGATGCGAGATCGACACCACCTTGTCCGAGCGCGACAGGAAATAGGGATGGCTCTTGGCGTCGGCGCGTTCATATTCGGGCAGGAAGCCCGGCAGGTCTTGATACAGCAGCCGGTCTTCCATCTCTGGAACGGGCAGGATGTAACAGTTGCGGACCACAAGATCGATGTCGTCGAGCGTGATTCCTTCGGCATCCAGGCAGTAGTCAATGACTTCTTTGTAGAAGCCGCTGGCGTGCTTCTCGCGGGTGACGCGCTCCTTGGCGATCGCATAGGCGATCTCGCCATCCCGCAGCAGACAGGCGCTCACGTCGTGGTCGTAGGTGTTGAGGCCGAGAACGTAGGTACGTTTTTTGGGCATGGACCAACTTTCGGAGCGGCGGGCTTAAACGCTTAGTCGCGGAAATGGTTCGGATGGTTCAACCCTGTCTCGCAATTGCGAAGATATCTCGTTCAGCATGATGAACAACGGGTTCAGCATGAGGCGTGACGTGTTCAGAGTAGCATGAAGACATTGTGATGCTTTGTCAGTTAACGCCAACGCGAGGGATGATGCGTTGACCGGCAAGGCGGGTTGACCCTAATCTGCTGCCGGATGAATCGCAGAGTAGTCTTGTTTTTGACTATCTATTTTCCGAACGTGCCTGAACGGGACGCAGGCTCGCGAGTTTAATACGCGGAAGTGCTCCACGGCGTTTCCGGAAATGGAGGTGCTCTTTATGACTAAGATCAAGACACGTTCGAACTTTTTGAAGCGTGCCCTGGCAGCGGCAGCATTGGTGCTGGTCTATTCGATCAGCTTCATCGGCACATCGTTCGTTGTCGCGACCTCGACGTCGACCTCGGCGGAAGCTCGTGGTCGTGGCGGTGGCCGCGGTGGTGGACGGGGTATCGGTCGCGGCCGTGGTCGTGGCGGCGGTTGGGCTCGTGGCCGCGGTCGCGGTCACGGGTACTATCGCGGCCGTGGTTATGGCTATGGCTTCATTGCTCCGGGCTGCTACTGGAGCCCGCGCTGGGGCCGGACAATCTGCCCGTATTGATCGGCTGATCGCTCGCTCACTGCGAGCTGAAGGAATTACGAGGTGCGCCGGTCTCCGTCGCACCTCGTTTCATTTTGATGACGCGTTTTTGTCTGCCGCCCGACCTGTCGCGATCAGGATTTTCGGAAGCCCGACGCGCGCGCAAGGGGCGTCGCGGCATCGGCGCCGCCGACCAGGGCATCTTTCGCGGTTGATACAATCCGCCGGATGATGTCGTCGACATCATTCAAGTCGCACAATCCGCCCGACAGTTTCTTCAACCGCTCGCTGTCCGTCACGGTCTGCCGGATCATCGCCAGCGCGAAGTGCAGGCCCCAGTAAATATCGACTTCGTCGCGATGGGGCAGGGCGAGGCGCAGCGCCGTCGCAAATCTCTGCAAGTGCCGGAATTCCTTATCTACGATCTTCTTGATCGGCGGCACGGTCTCGACCGATGCACGGGTCATGAAGCGGGCGGCGGCGGAGCGTTGCAGGTCGGGGCTGAGGCACCACCGCAGGGGCGGACCAACCAGCGCGCGCAAAATGGCCTCGACACTCGGACGGCCACCGCCTTCCAGCTCCGCGGCTTTCAGTTCGGCGAACCGTTCGCGGTTCAGCACCGTGGTGCGGCTGATGAACAGATCGGCCAGCAGTTCGTCCTTGGAGCCGAAATGATAGTTCACCGCAGCGAGATTGACGCCGGCGGCGGCCACGATGTCACGCATCGTGACTTCGCCGAAGCTGCGCTCCGCCCAGAGCGTTTCAGCGGCGGTGAGAATGGCGGTTTTGGTCTGATCGCTCGACATTATAGCCCAACGTAATAGGTGCCATGCAAAAGCGCGAATGTTTCGCGCTGCGGAACAAAATCATACATTTGTTTGATCGTCGTCTTGCCATTCAAACAAATGTATGAAATCAACCTAGCAGCAAGATTACAGCGCGGCAAGACATCCACGCGATGATCAGACAACGTCAACACTGCTGACGTTGATTGTCGGGTGGACAGCCGGTCGCGAGTGTTGCAAGACCATCGCCAACTAACAACAACAGAGGACCGTCCTATGGATTTTACGATGTCTGCGCGCCAGACCGAATGGCGTAACCGCGTTATTTCGTTCATGGACAAGCATGTTCGCCCCGCCGCTCCGATCTACAAGGAGCAGGATGCGAAGGGTGATCGCTGGAAGGTGATTCCGGTTCTCGAAGATCTGAAGAAGAAGGCGAAGGCCGAAGGTCTCTGGAACATGTTCATGCCGCCGAACGAGCATGAAGACGACGAATTCCGCGGCGCGGGCCTGAGCAATCTCGAATATGCGCTGCTTGCGGAGCAGATGGGACACTTCTACTGGGCATCCGAAGTATTCAACTGCTCGGCGCCAGATACCGGCAACATGGAAGTGTTCATGCGGTACGGCACCAAGGAGCAGAAGCGCAAGTGGCTGAAGCCGCTGATGGAAGGCGAAATCCGCTCCGCGTTCCTGATGACCGAACCTGCGGTAGCATCGTCCGACGCGACCAACATCGAAACCAGCATCAAGCGCGACGGTGATCACTATGTCATCAACGGCCGCAAGTGGTGGTCCTCCGGCGCCGGCGATCCGCGCTGCAAGATCACGATCCTGATGGGCAAGACTGATCCGAGCGCCGCGCGCCATCAGCAGCAGTCTCAGATTCTTGTTCCGCTCGACGCGCCCGGCATCACCATCGAAAAGATGCTGCCGGTGTTTGGCTTCGACGACGCGCCGCACGGCCATGCGCAGATTCTGCTCGAGAACGTGCGCGTGCCTGCCAGCAACATCCTGCTCGGCGAAGGCCGCGGCTTCGAAATCGCGCAGGGCCGTCTCGGTCCGGGCCGCATCCATCACTGCATGCGCACCATCGGCGCCGCCGAAGAAGCGCTTGAGAAGATGGTCAAGCGTCTGTCGTCGCGCACCGCGTTCGGCAAGAAGATCATCGAGCAGTCGGTGTGGGAACAGCGCATCGGCGAAGCGCGCACCAACATCGATATGACTCGTCTGCTTTGCCTCAAGGCGGCGGACATGATGGACAAGGTCGGCAACAAGGCCGCGCAGCTCGAGATCGCGATGATCAAGGTCGCGGCGCCGAACATCGCGCTCAAGGTCATCGACGATGCAATCCAGGCATTCGGTGCGGCGGGCGTGTCCGACGAAGCGGGTCTCGCGAAGTCCTACGCCGGCATCCGCACGCTGCGTCTGGCGGACGGACCCGATGAGGTTCACAACCGGGCCATTGCGCGGCTTGAGCTTCGGAAGTATTCCAATCACTAACTGAAATAAGAAGATTGGGAGACGTCGTGGCTGAGCAGGTAAGACAAGACGAAGATTACTCAGGCACTATGGAAGTCGAGGAACGTCATCGGATCGATGACGTTCGCCTCGATGCCTGGATGCGTGAGAATGTCGAGGGCTATCAGGGTCCTCTGACCGTTCTTCAGTTCAAGGGCGGTCAGTCGAATCCGACCTACCGGCTCAACACGCCGACAAAATCCTACGTGATGCGGCGCAAGCCGTTCGGCAAACTTCTGCCGTCGGCCCACGCCGTGGATCGCGAGTTCAAGGTGATCGCGGCCCTGCACGCGCAGGGTTTCCCGGTGGCGCGCGCTTACGCGCTCTGCATGGATGACGCGGTGATCGGCGCGGCCTTCTACATCATGTCGATGGAAGAGGGACGTGTGTTCTGGAATCCCACACTGCCAGGTCTTGAGCCCAAGGAACGTCAGACGGTCTTCACGTCGAAGATCGAGACGCTGGCGAAGCTGCACAGCTACGATCCGGAGAAGATCGGGCTGGGCGACTTCGGCAAGCCGGGAAATTATTTCGCGCGTCAGGTCGATCGCTGGACCAAGCAGTACCGGGCTTCCGAAACCGATCTGATTCCGGAAATGGAAAAGCTGATCGAGTGGTTGCCGAAGACCGTGCCGACGCAGAAACGCGTGTCGATCGTGCATGGCGACTATCGCATCGACAACATGATATTTCATCCCACCGAGCCGAGGGTTATCGCGGTGCTGGATTGGGAGTTGTCGACGCTCGGCGATCCGATGGCGGACTTCGCCTACCTGCTGATGCAGTGGGTCATGCCCGGACTCGATGGCGCCGATTTCAAGGCGCTGAACATTCCGACCATGGAAGAGGCGGAGGCCATCTACTGCAAGGCGGCAGGTGTTCCGCCGATCGAGAATCTCAACTGGTACTTCTCGTACAATCTGTTCCGGCTTGCCGGAATTTTGCAGGGCATCGCCAAGCGCATTCAGGAAGGCACGGCTTCCAATGCCAAGGCGGATGCTTCGGCGGCGCGCCGCATTCCCTTGGCGCAGGCATCGTGGGCCTACGCGCAGAAGGCCGGCGCGAGCTAAGGTGTTGAGTGACGCATGAGCGTGCGTTCGTGGCTTCTTGGAGGTTTAGTAGCGCTTGCGGGATTTTTTCTTTGGAGCGATCTAATCGGATGCTCGCGATGCGCTCGGACAGTAAGTTCGGAACAGGAGGCGCGGAGTGCTCTGGCGGCATTTTTTTCGTCGGAGATAGGACGCTCGCGCGAGCTGGTCATTGATCTTCGTCGAGATGGTCTAACTGACGAACATCTCGCCAAACTAAAGGCCGGATGTGATGGATGCTATGTTTATCGAGGCGAATCCAAGCAAAATGAGGATTCAACCAGTTGGTATGTTGTGACCAGCATCGCGCCGCCAAAAGCTAAAAGAACTGTCGTGCTGCTTATAGAGTGCGGCAATTCTGTTTCGGTCGATCGTAGACTCTACGGTGGATAAGATCTCACCAATCAAGCAGGAATCTGGAGAACGTCATGGGTCGCCTCGAGGGCAAGTCTGTCATCATCACCGGCGCGGGCAGTGGCATCGGCCGCGCGGCATCGCTGATGTTCACCAAGGAAGGCGCGAAGCTGATCGCCGTCGACAAGACCGAGGGCGTCAAGGAAACCGTCGAGCAGGTGCGCAAGGCCGGCGGTACCGCGGAAGCCGTGATGGCGGATGCTGGTTCCGAAGCTGACGTGAAGGCGTTCATCGCCAAGGCGATCTCGGCGTACGGCAAGCTGGACGCGATCTGGGCCAATGCCGGCATCGGCGGCGGTCTGATCCCGCTGGCCGAGCAGACGCCGGAGCATTGGCAGGAAGTTCTGCGCGTCAATCTGATCGGCCCGTTCCTCGCGGTGAAGCATTCCATTCCGCACATGGTGAAGCAGGGCCACGGCGCCATCGTCTGCACCGCATCGGTCGCAGGCCTCAAGGCGAATGCCAGCGGTCATCCCTATGCGGCGAGCAAGGCGGGTGTCATCAGCTTGGTGCAGACCACGGCGTACTCTCTTTCCGGCACCAATGTCCGCATCAACGCGGTGTGCCCGGGACTGATCGAGACCGGCATGACCAAACCGATTTTCGACAATGCGAAGGAGCGCGGCACCGAAGGCAAGATCGGTCAGCTCAATCCGCTGAAGCGTCCGGGCCAGCCGCACGAACTCGCGGCGATGGGACTTTTCCTCGCCAGCGACGAAGCGTCTTACGTCAACGGGCAGGCGTTCCCGGTGGATGGCGGTCTGACCGCATCGATGCCATACGCCGGCAAGCCAATCTGAGGGATGTGATGTCGAGCGCTCCCGCCAAACCGTTCGTCGCGCAGCACGCCGTCCCGACGGGCGTAACATCGACGCGCTGGTGGTGGGTGCGGCACGCGCCGGTTCGCACCGACGGTGGAAACATCTACGGCCAGTTCGACATCGATTGCGATTGCAGCGACAGCGTCGTGTTCGCGGGTGTCGCGAAGTTCCTGCCGAGGGATGCGGTCTGGTTTTCCAGCAATCTGAAGCGCACGCACCAGACCGCCGCTGCGATCTGGGCGGCGGGGTTGCCGAAGCCCGATCAGATGCATCAGGACAAGGCGTTCGCCGAACAGGACCTTGGCGAATGGCAGGGCATGAACCGCGCGGCGTTCTTCGCAGTGCGTCCGGCGTCGATTGCGAGCTACTGGTTTGCGCCCGCGCATGAGCGCGCGCCGGGCGGCGAAAGCTTCAACGATCTGTTCGATCGTACAGTGGCCGGTATCCAGCGCATCAACGCGGCGCATGCGGGCAAGGATATTGTCTGCGTCTCGCACGGTGGGCCGATCAAGGCGGCGATTGCGCACGCGCTCGGGCTTGAGGCCGGAGCCGGTTTTGCTTTCACCATCGACAACTGCTCGGTGACGCGGCTCGATTATCTCGCGAGCGACGGCCACACCGGCTGGCGCGTGCCGATGATCAACCAGCAGCCATGGATCGCCAGCCACGCGCACGATGCCATGCATCAGCCGGCGGGACCGGAAGTCACCAACAAGCTCGGATAACAATAAGCGGCAGCGCCGCACGCATAGGGAGAGAAGCGCATGACCTTGTTCGACATGACCGGAAAAACCGCCGTCATCACCGGCTCGACGAAAGGCATCGGCCGCGCCATCGCGGAGCGCATGGTGGAACATGGCGCGCAGGTCGTGATCTCGTCGCGCAAGCAGGATCAATGCGATCAGGTGGCGAAAGAACTCAACGACAAGTTCGGCAAGGGCAAGGCGATCCCCGTCGCGGCGAACATCTCCAGCAAGGAAAATCTCCAGAAACTGGTCGATGAAAGCACCCGCGCCTTCGGCAAGATCGACGTGCTGGTCTGCAACGCGGCGTCGAATCCGTACTATGGGCCGCTGGCCGGCATCTCCGACGATCAGTTCACCAAGATCCTCGGCAACAACATTGTCGCCAACAACTGGATCATCAGCATGGTGGTGCCGCAGATGATTGCCCGAAAGGACGGCTCGATCATCATCGTCTCGTCGATCGGCGGCCTGAAGGGCTCGACCATTCTCGGCGCCTACGCGATCTCGAAGGCCGCCGACATGCAACTCGCGCGCAATCTGGCCTGCGAATACGGCCCGCACAATGTGCGCGTCAACTGCATCGCGCCGGGCCTGATCAAGACCGATTTTGCCAAGGCGCTGTGGGACAACCCGGATAACCTGAAGGCATCCACCGCGCGCTCGCCGCTGCTGCGCATCGGCATTCCCGATGAAATCGCGGGTGCTGCGGTGTTCATGGGATCGGCGGCCGGTAACTTCATGACCGGCCAGACGGTTGTGATCGACGGCGGCGCGACGATCAGCTGATCTTCTGTCATTCCGGGGTGCGCGAAAGCGCGAACCCGGAATCTCGTTGCGTCAGTCTGGATTCCGGGTTCAGCCCTGCGGGCTGCCCGGGAATGACTGCATGTTATTCCACCGCTGCGTAGACGAGGCTACGCACCAGCGTGCGGAAGTATTCGCGCTGGCCGGGACCCTGGCTCAGGAACAGCGCGAACAGGTCTTCCTTCGGGTCGATCCAGAAGAACGTGCCCGCCATGCCGCTCCAGAAATACTGGCCGACGGAGCCAGCGAACGGCGCCATGCCGTCGTGCGTGCGCACCGCAAAGCCGAGGCCGAAGCCGTGGCCCGGAGGAAGCAGATGGCTTTCCACCTTCACTTGCGGCGCGAGATGGTTCGACGCCATGAAGGCGAGCGTCTTGCGTCCGATCACGCGATTGCCGTCGAGGGCACCGCCGCTGAGCAGCATCTGGCAGAAGCGCGCATAATCCATCGCGGTGGAGACCAGCCCGCCGCCGCCGGATTCCATCTTCGGAATTTCCAGCGGATCGAACAACACCACCTTGTCGCCGGTCCATGGATCCGTGGGGAAGGGCTGTGCGATGCGCGACTTGTTGTCTTGCGCAGTATGAAAAGCTGTCTCGTTTATCTGAAGCGGGCTGAGAATCCGCTCGGAAAGGAACGCGCTGAGCGTCTTGCCGGAGGCGACCTTGATGACGCGGCCGAGAATGTCGGTGGAGCGGCTGTAATTCCATTCTGCGCCCGGCTGGCACATCAGCGGCATGCTGGCGATCAGCTTCGCATGTTCCTCGTTGGTGATGTCCCGGCGGAACGCTTTCGCCTTGGCATACATCCGCTGCACCATGCCGACGCCGGTGATCTCGTAGGAGATGCCCGAGGTGTGGCGAAGCAGGTCCTGAATCGTGATGGGGCGGACCGGCAGCGCAAATTCCAGCGCGCCGTTGCGTTCGATGCCGACCTTCTGGCTTGCGAACTCAGGAATGTATTTCGCGAGCGGATCGTTGAGCAGGATGTGACCGTCTTCGACCAGCATCATGATGCCGAGCGACACCAGCGGCTTGGTCATCGAGAAGATGCGGAAAATGCTGTTCGTTGCCATCGCCGTGCTGCCGGCAGGGTCCTGCTTACCCTGCGCTTCGAACCAGCCGATCTGTCCGCGCCGCGCCACCATCGACACCACGCCAGGCGTCGTGCCCTTGTCGATCTCGCGCTGGAAGGCCTCGCGCATCCGCTCCAGGCGCAGCGCAGAAAGGCCGATCGCTTCCGGCTTGGCGGAGGGAAGGGCGGGCGTTGCCTTTGCAGCGCTTGGCGTGGCGTGGACGTTCATGTTGCCTCCAGATTTTTCTTGTTTCGCGTAAGCGCCGGGCATGGTTGATCCGGCGGCGTCGCGAGTGAGATTGATACAAAAATCCGTGGTTGAACAGGGCAGCGGAGCCCTGAAAGAAAAAGGCCGCCCCATAGGATGGAGCGGCTTCAATTCACCCTCGACGTAGCAGGATTATACCGCCCGCACCTCGCGCAGGAAGGCGTCGACCTGAGCCTTCAGCGTTTCGCCGTTCTGTGAAAGCTCGGCGGCGGACGAGACCACCTGATCGGCGGCGACGCCGGTTTCACGCGCCGCATCGCGGACGCCGACGATGTTGGCCGAGACTTCGCCCGTCCCCTTCGCAGCCTGGGCAACGTTGTGGGCGATCTCGCGGGTGGCCGCGCCTTGCTCCTCGACAGCGGATGCAATTGCACTCGCGATCTCGTTGACCTTGCTGATGGTGCGGTTGATGCCGTCGATTGCCTCGACGGACGTTCGTGTCGCGGACTGGATTGCGCCGACCTGCGCCGAAATCTCGTCGGTGGCCTTCGACGTCTGGCTGGCCAGCGCCTTGACCTCGGACGCGACGACCGCGAACCCGCGTCCTGCTTCGCCTGCGCGGGCCGCTTCGATGGTTGCGTTGAGGGCGAGCAGGTTGGTCTGCGCGGCGATCTCGCTGATCAGCTTGACCACGTCGCCGATTTTCTGCGCGGCAAGCGCCAGGCTCTGGACTTCCGCGTTGGTCTCGTTCGCCTGGTTGACCGCTTGACCGGCCACTTGCGCGGATTCATTGACCTGCTGGGCGATCTCGTTGATCGAAGCGTTGAGTTCCTCGATCGCGGCGGCGACGGCCTGAGCATTCGCCGATGCTTCTTCGGATGCATCGGCGACCGCCGTCGTCTGCTGCGTTGCTTCTTCCGCGGTGCGGGCCATGCTTTCCGCGGTGTTGCGCAGTTCGGTCGATGCCGCACCCACGGCATTCACGACGCTGCCGACGCCGGACTCAAAACGCGCGGCGAGGGCGAGCACGGTGCTGCGGCGTTCTTTCTCCGAGGCAATCCGCTGGTCTTCCTGCGCCGTCCGCAACCGGCCGGTCTCGATCAGGCTGTCCTTGAACACTTCCACCGCGCGCGCCATCGAACCGATCTCGTCGCGGCGATCTCCGCCGGGCACAACGACATCGTGCTTGCCCGAGGTGATCGCGCGCATCGCACCTTCGAGCGCGACGATGGGGCGTGCCAGTCCGCGTCCGACCCACGCGGCAATCAGGCCGGCGATCAGGACGGCGGCGATAGCGCCTGCTGCGAGCCATTTGGCGGAGTTGGAGGCGAGTTCCTCATATTCCTTGGTGTTGCGGATGATCTCGACCACGGCGACAGGCTGGCCTGAGAAGTTTTTGAGCGGGCCGAAGGTCGTGGCGGTCGGCTGGCCATCGAGCGTACCCATGAGGAAAATGGATTCCCCCGCCAGTGCGCGCTTCAGAGTGGCGGGTGCAGCGGTTGCGCCCTTCACCGTCGATGCGAGAGTCCGAGTCTTGTCGTCGTTGATCTGATGGATCGCGACATCGACACCGAAGCGCGCCTTCATCGAATTCACAAAGGTCTCGCCGAAGGGGGCGCCGACATCGACCGTGCCCAGCAAGGTCTCGCCGTCGATAATCGGGGTGGCGCCGAAGATGTTGAGAACGTCGCGGCCGGCTTCGACACCGCCGATCGGCTTTTTCGTCGCGAACGACTGGACGATCATCTTGCGCCGGGCGGTGATGTCGTCGCCGAAGGCTTTCGGATTGTGCACCCGGGTGAGGGCGATGCCCGGCGGTATCTGAATGGTGATCAATTCGATGCCAAGTGGCTTGAGATCCTTCAGCGTTTTGTTGAGCAGCGCGTTGATGCCTGCGCGATCCTGCGCGCGGATCATGGGCTTCAGTTCCGGCATGTTCGCCACGGTATCGGCCACCGCCTGCACGGCGCGCGTATCGGACTCCATGGCGCCGATCATGTTGGCGTAGTCGGATTGCAACTCGCGATGGAGGGCCAGATCGACCGCGGTGTTTTGCCGCCAGAGGCCGAACGCGGCGAGCCCTGCGCAGGAGGCAGCCGCCACCAGTGAGATTGCGATCATTATCCGGGCGGAAACGGACCAAAGTTTGCGCATCGTGTCCCCAAAAAATCCTGAGCCATGACAGAGAATTCTGTTGGAGAGTTTTTACGAGTTTTGAATCAACACCGGGTTAAAACTCCCCGTTTGGCGCGATATCCGGTGCTGGATGCCTTATTCCGCCGCTGAGGGTGTCTCGTTCGCCTGGTGGCGCGGCTCGGAGGAGGGCGACACCATGCTCAAATGGAAGACGAGACCCGAAGGCGGGTAGCGAAAATTACAGTCACCACCGAGCTGGCGGCTGAGATTTGCAATCAGCCGCGTGCCGAAACCCTCTTCGGCGGGCGGCGTCACTGTTGGCCCGCCGCTCTCGCTCCAGATCAGGCTGACGATCGTGCCACTTGGGCCGTCTCGCGTCATCCAGCCGATGGTGATGCGGCCGCTGTCGTTCGACAGCGCCCCGTATTTGAGCGCGTTGGTGCAGAGTTCGTGCATGATCATCGCCATCGGCACGGCTGTGGTCGGCGGCAGATCCACCGGCGGTCCCGAGATCGCGACACGATGGCCGCGCTCCTGATGCATGGGGGCCATGGCGGCTTCCGCGATTTCCGACAAACTGGCGTGCTGCCAGTTCTTCCGGGTCAGAAGATCGTGGCCGCGCACCAGAGCCTGAAGTCGTTCGTGAAACTGGCGCAGCGCTTCCGGACCCTGGCTGTGGCGAAAGCTCAAGGACGCGATCGACTGCACGGTGGCGAGGGTGTTCTTCACGCGATGGGCAAGCTCGTGAACCAGAATCTCGCGGCGCTCTTCGGCGGTCGCGCGCTGTTCCTCGCGCATCGCGTTTTCGTCCATCAGCCGGTCGAAGGTCTGCCCGAGAACGCCAATCTCGTCGCTGCGGCCGACGATGCCGGTTCGCGCAGCATCGTGACCGCGCCGCCAGGCCTCGGCCGTCGCCACCATGCGCATCAGCGGCCGGCGGATGATGCTCTCGCCGACGAGCCATGCCAGCAGGAAGGCAACCGCGCTTCCGAGCGCGAACAGTGCGATGCTGTTGCGGACGGCGCGATCAATCTGCCCAAACGCTTCGCTGTGCGCAATGCCGCTGCTGACATAGAGGCCGAACGGGGTCGCCGACGCCGGAATGAAGCCGATGATGCGCGCGACGCCGTCGATCCCGACAATGTCGTCGGTTCCCGGCTCGGACATTCCGATCCTGCCGAGGCTATCGGTCAGTTTCGTGCCGACAAATTTTTCCGGAGCGGGTTCGCGTGACACCACGATGCCGTTGCGGTCGGCGATCAGGATGGTGCCGCCACGCGGGACGCCGCGCTGCTTCAACTGCTGCCCGAGCCATTCCAGATTGAGGCCGGCCACCACCGCGCCTTCGACCTTGCCGTCGCGGATGATCGGGATCGCCATTGGAATGATGTTGTGCTCCGAAATCTTGCTGACAGTAAAGGGGCCGATCGCGAATTTTTTCTGATCGACGGCCTCCCGGAAATATTCGCGCCCTGCAAGATTCGGCGAGGCGAGACTTGGCTCGCTGAAGCAGCGGATATTGCCGTCCAGACCGACGACCAGAAGGGAGGTCAGCGGTTCGACATGTGGACGGACCCGCACGACATAATCGGTGCATGCGGTGCTGTTGAGCCGGCTGACCTCGTCGGTTTCGGCGACCGCCTGAAGCGCGCCCTTGATGCCGTCGAAGATTTGGTCGATTTCGGACGCGACGACCTGCGCATTGCGCAGTGCGTCGCCCCGGACCTCGGCGTAACGCGTGTTGCGCAGATCAAATGCGCCATAGGCGACCGCGGCAAGGCCGGGCAGGGATGCAACGAGGGTAAGCGCCAGCAGCCGATGGGTAAGCGACATGCGGCGTATGGCATTGCGAAGCGGCAAACCGTTTCCATCCCCCACCGGTTGAGCTTTTAGTTAATGTACGCGGCGCATCCGGCGGCGGCAATCGCCGGAAATCGGGTTCCATCAGGGGGTTATCGCCGAGAAATTGTCGCGGAATTCTCCGACAAATCAGCGAGAAATCGCCGAGAGGGACGTGACGGCGCGAAAATGGTTCGCTATAGAGGCGGCTCTGTAGGAGCGTAGCTCAGTTGGTAGAGCATCGGTCTCCAAAACCGAGGGTCGCAGGTTCGAGCCCTGCCGCTCCTGCCAGATTTGACCGTACAAATACGTTCGTTTCCGGCCTTTGGCCCGCTCACTCAACCTTGACCTGACGGCCGTCCCACAGTAGATAACGGCACCTGCTGCCGGCCCGCTTTGACGGATATCCGGCGCGGCATTGAAATCCCCGGACAATCGAGCCCGCTTGGCGGCTCATCCTTCAAGAGAGGGTTGGGCGCAAGAAACTGTGGCGTGCGAGAGCTGTCCGGATTCCGAAAAATAACTGAAATCACGCCAGGATACGACGTTTTCCCGGCATTATGGATGCGGACCTCAGACGATGGCTTTCAGCCCGTTCAAATTTCTGCAGGAAGTGCGCTCGGAGACCGCGAAGGTCACTTGGCCGACCCGCCGCGAGACCATGATCACCACGATCATGGTGTTCATTATGGTCGCGGTGTCCTCAGTGTTCTTCTTCGTCGCGGACCAGATCATTCGCGTCTTGATCACTTTCCTTCTCGGCATTCAGGCCTGAGCGCGGAACCGAAACAATGAGCATGCGCTGGTACATCGTTCACGCCTATTCGAACTTCGAAAAGAAGGTCTCCGAATCGATTCGCGAGCAGGCCAAGCAGCGCGGACTTGAAGATCTTTTCGAGCAGGTTTTGGTGCCGACCGAAAAAGTCACGGAAGTCCGCCGCGGCCGCAAGATCGACGCCGAGCGCAAGTTCTTCCCCGGCTACGTGCTGGTGAAGATGAACCTCACCGACGAGGCGTTCCATCTCATCAAGAACACGCCTAAGGTGACGGGCTTCCTCGGCGCGGAAAACAAGCCGATGCCGATTTCGGAAGCCGAGGCCATGCGCATCCTGCATCAGGTGCAGGAAGGCGTGGAGCGTCCGAAGGCGTCGGTGTCGTTCGAGATCGGCGAGAACGTGCGCGTGGCCGATGGCCCGTTCGCCTCGTTCTCCGGCGTGGTCGAGGAAATCGACGAGGCGCGTTCGCGCGTGAAGGTCGCGGTGTCGATCTTCGGACGTGCAACGCCGGTCGAACTGGAATTCGGTCAGGTCGAAAAGGTCTGATCTATTGAGTTTGTCATGACCGGCCTTGTGCCGGTCATCCCGATGATCTGGGCACCGTGCCTTCTTCATCGAGATCACCGGGACAAGCCCGGTGATGACAGAAGAGGGAAGCGAGAGCATTCCTGTGGAATGCCGTGGGAGGAGACAGTCGGTCGCCAGCCGCCTGTTGAACCGCACCACGGTCCTAAGAAGGTCCGGAATGGTCCGGATCATTTGAAGGAGTAAAGTATGGCTAAGAAAGTGACCGGATACCTGAAGCTTCAGGTCCCGGCCGGTGCGGCGAACCCGTCGCCACCGATCGGTCCCGCGCTTGGTCAGCGTGGCCTCAACATCATGGAATTCTGCAAGGCGTTCAACGCACAGACGCAGAAGGAAGAAAAGAACACCCCGATCCCGGTGGTCATCACCATTTATGCGGACCGGTCCTTCACGTTTGAAATGAAGACCCCGCCGATGTCCTACTTCCTCAAGCAGGCGGCGAAGATCCAGTCCGGCTCCAAGCTGCCGGGCCGCGACTCCGCGGGCAAGGTGACCAAAGCGCAGGTGCGCGAGATCGCCGAGAAGAAGATGAAGGATCTCAATTGCGATACCGTCGAAGCGGCCATGAAGATGGTCGAGGGCTCTGCCCGTTCGATGGGTCTCCAGGTGGCGGGGTAACGATCATGGCTATTGGCAAGAAACTTGCGAAGGCCCGTGAGGGTATCGACCGCGAGCATCTCTATACGCTCACCGAAGCCGTCAAGATGGTGAAGGAACGCGTCAGCGCGAAGTTCGATGAGACCATCGAAATCGCGATCAATCTCGGCGTCGATCCGCGTCACGCCGACCAGATGGTCCGTGGCGTTGTCACCCTGCCGAACGGCACCGGCCGCACGCTGCGCGTCGGCGTGTTCGCGCGCGGCGCCAAGGCTGAAGAAGCCAAGGCTGCGGGTGCGGACGTTGTCGGCGCTGAAGACCTCGTTGAAAAGGTCCAGGGCGGCGCGATCGATTTCGATCGTTGCATCGCAACCCCGGACATGATGCCGCTGGTCGGCCGTCTCGGTAAGGTGCTCGGCCCGCGTGGCATGATGCCGAACCCGAAGATCGGCACCGTGACCATGGACATCGCCAACGCCGTCAAGGGCGCCAAGGGCGGTTCGGTCGAGTTCCGCGTCGAGAAGGCCGGCATCGTGCAGGCTGGCATCGGCAAGGCGTCGTTCTCGGAAGAGAAGCTCATCGAGAACATCAAGGCGCTGGCCGACGCGGTTGTGAAGGCGAAGCCTGCTGGCTCGAAGGGCACCTACGTTCAGCGCGTTGCGGTCTCGTCGACGATGGGTCCGGGCGTGAAAGTCGAGCCGGGCAGCCTTCACTGATCGGCACGGCTTGTGAATGATTTGAAGGCGGAGCAGGGATAACACCTGCTCCGCCTTTTTCTTTGTGCTCAGTGGAAGTTCAGCAATGCCCGAACAAGTCCTGATCTATTCGCGATTTCCCAAGGCCCAGATGGTGCGTATCGGCGAGCATTACGAACTGCTCGATGGCATGGGCAAGCCTCCGATCGAGACATTCAGCGCCGACCAGCTCAAAACGATCCGTGCGATGATCACCGCAGGCGGGCAGGTGATCCCGGCAACGGTTCTGGATACGCTGCCATCGCTTGGAGCAATCGTCTGCTACGGCACCGGCTATGACGGCGTTGATTTCGCGGAGACGGCAAAGCGCAAGATACTTGTCGGCAACAGCCCTGCGGCGAACGCGGCCGCGGTCGCAGATATCGCCATGACGTTGATGCTGGCGGCGACGCGGCGGTTGTTGCAGGCGGATGACTACGTGCGCAGCGGCGGCTGGTCGGGCGCGAAGCCGTCGCCGTCGATGCGGCCGCCGCTCGGCATGACGGGCCGCAAGATCGGCGTCTATGGCATGGGTGAAATCGGTCGCAAGATCGCGGCGCGCTGCGCGGCGTTCGAAACCGAGGTGGGCTACTACAGCCGCAGCAAGCACGACGTGCCATATGCCTATCATGCGAGCCTGGCGTCGCTGGCCGAATGGTCCGACATTCTCATGGTGGCGGTGCGCGCAGGTGCGGACACGCAGCACGCGGTCGATGCGGATATTTTGAAGAAGCTCGGACCGCAGGGCACCATCGTGAATATTTCACGCGGGTCGGTCATCGATCAGAAGGCGCTGGTTGCCGCGCTCGAGAGCAACGCCATCGCTGGCGCGGGGCTTGATGTTTACGAGAAAGAGCCGCACGCGCCGGACGCGCTGACAAAATTACCTAACGTCGTGCTGACACCGCATATCGGCGGGCACACCGTCGAGTCGCATATCGCCATGCAGGACTGCGTGATCGCTAATCTCGATGCCTTCTTTTCAGGCAAGCAGCTCCGTTATCCGGTTGCGTGAAGCCGGAAAATAAAAACTGTCATCATCTCTGTCGGGGATGCTGACATATATAGGAAGCCGAAACGCAAATTGCGATGCTTCGTTCCTCGCGTATCGAAAAAATTTCGATCGCCGCAGCGCACATTTGTTTGATTGCTGATTAGAACGAGTCGAATGTAGTGTTTGCCTTCGAATTTCCGAAGGAGACCCGCGATGGCGGCATTCGTACTCAAGATCAACGGCGGCGAACATCGTGTGGATGTCGACCCGCAAACACCTCTTCTCTGGGCCATCCGCGACGGCGCGGGACTGATGGGCACCAAGTATGGCTGCGGCGTCGCGCAATGCGGCGCATGCACGGTGCATGTTGATGGCCAGCCGGTGCGGTCATGTTCACTGCCGGTCTCGGCGGTGGGCGCCAGCGAGATCACTACCATTGAAGGCGTCAAGAGCCGCGAAGCCCAGGCCGTGCAGAAGGCGTGGGTCGCACTCGATGTGCCGCAATGCGGTTACTGCCAGTCCGGGCAGATCATGAGCGCAACGTCTCTGCTCTCACGCAATCCGAAGCCGACCGACGAAGACATTGATCTCGCAATGAACGGCAACATCTGCCGCTGCGCCACCTATGTCAGGATTCGCGCCGCGATCCACGACGCCGCCAAGTCGCTGGAGGGCTGAGCCATGAACGTTCATTTCAAAGACACAGTCACCCGCGCGTCCGCTCTCTCGCGCCGCTCGCTTCTGAAGGCGGGAGCGGGACTCGCGATCGGCGTTTATATCGCCAGGAGCGGCAAGGCCTTTGCGCAAGCGCCGGCTGCCGCGCAGGTCAACATCACCCCGAATACGTTTCTGATCATCAAGCCCGACGACACGGTCACGGTGCTCTGCAAGCACATCGAGTTCGGGCAGGGACCGTTCACCGGCATGGCGACGCTGGTCGCTGAAGAACTGGATGCGGACTGGTCGCAGATGCGCGCCGATCACGCGCCGTCCAATCCCGTGCTCTACAAGAACCTGCTGTTCGGTGTGCAAGGCACCGGCGGCTCGAGCGCGATCGCCAATTCCTACATTCAGATGCGGCAGGTCGGTGCGGCGGCGCGCGAGATGCTGGTGGCCGCGGCCGCCAAGGAGTGGAACGTGCCTGCGGCCGAGATCACGGTCGAGAACGGCCTGATCAAGCATCCGTCGGGCAAGCAGGGCCGGTTCGGCGCGTTTGCCGAGAAGGCGAACCAGATGCCGGTGCCGGCCGATCCGAAGCTGAAGGATCCGTCGCAGTTCAAGTTCATCGGCAAGGAGGGTGTCGTCAAACGTCTCGACAGCGCCGAGAAGTCGAACGGCTCCGCTGTGTTCACGCTCGATATCAACGAGCCGGACATGCTCACGGTCGTGATCGCACGCGCACCGCGCTTCGGCGCCACGGTTGCGTCGTTCGACGCCACGGCGGCGAAGGCCGTGTCCGGTGTCGTCGATGTGAAGCAGGTGCCGACCGGCGTCGCGGTCTATGCCAAAGGCTTCTGGCCTGCGAAGACCGCGCGCGATCTGTTGAAAATCACGTGGGACGACAGCAAGGCCGAGAAGCGCGGCACGCAGCAATTGCTGACGGAGTTTCGCGATCTGTCGAAGACACCGGGCAAGACGGTGAAGACGGAAGGCGATTTCGAAGCGGAGGCCGCCAAGCCGGGTGGCCGCGTGATCGAAACCGAATTCGTGTTTCCGTATCTGGCCCACGCGCCGATGGAGCCGCTGAATGCGTTCATCCACTGGCAGGGCGATACGGTGACGTCGCGCTATGGCAGCCAGTTCCCGACCCCGGATCACGCGACCATCGCCAAGATTCTCGGCGTGCCGATGGAGAAGGTCTCGCTCAAAACCATTCTCGCGGGTGGCAGCTTTGGGCGGCGAGCGCAGCAGACGGTGCATGTCGCCGCCGAACTCGCGGAGGTGGCGAAGGCCATCGGCCCCGGCAAGCCGCTCAAGCTGGTCTGGACCCGCGAAGACGATATGCGCGGCGGATACTATCGTCCGTTCAGCGTGCATCGCATGCGCGGCGTGGTGCGCGATGGCAAGATCCAGGCATGGAGCGACACCATCGTCGGCCAGTCGATCATGAAGGGTTCGCCGTTCGAGGCGATGACCTTTAAGGACGGCCTCGACTCGACCGCCTATGAAGGCTCGAACGAAATCCCGTACGAGGTCGCCAATTTCAACTGCGACATGCATCAGGTCGATGTCGGCGTGCCGGTGCTGTGGTGGCGCTCAGTGGGACACACCCACACAGGCTATGCCGTCGAGGCCTTCGTCGATGAGTTGCTGGAGGCGGCAGGCAAGGATCCCGTCGAGGGACGCCTTGAGTTGATGAGCAAGAAGCCGCGCCATGCCGGCGTGCTTCGTGCGGTCGCGGAACTGGCGGACTGGAAGAATGCGAAACTCGCGCCCGGCCGTGCGCGCGGCGTGGCGGTGGTCGAGAGCTTCAACACCTTTGTCGCGCAGATCGTCGAACTGTCGATGGAGGCGGAAGGTCCGAAGATCCACAAGGTCTGGTGCGCGGTGGATTGCGGTATCGCCGTCAATCCGGACATCATCCGCGCGCAGATGGAAGGCGGCATCGGGTTCGGTCTGGGTCACATCCTCTACGCTGACGTGCCGATGGAAGACGGCCGCGTGGTGCCGGGCAACTTCGATGCCTACCGGTCACTTCGTATCAACGAGATGCCGGCGATCGAAGTCACCGTCGTCAAGTCGAGCGAAAAGCCCAGCGGCGTCGGTGAGCCGGGCGTGCCGCCGATCGGTCCTGCGGTCGCCAATGCGATGGCCAAACTCGGTCAGGTGCGTCCACGGCAATTGCCGATCGTTCCGGGAGCATCGGCATGAGGTTGCTCAGGCAGGGAGTTATGGCGCTCGGAGCAGGCGCCTTCGCCGCAACATTGCTTGCATTCGCCGGGCCGGCATTTCGCGGCGAGGCGGATGCCGCGATGGAGCCGCCGGTCAATCCGGTCAAGCTGAAGCCGGTGTCGGCCTTCGCCGACATCAAGAACGCGAACGAGCGCGCCGTCGCACTGTTCGAAGAAGCCGGCAAGGTGATCATGTCGCCGCGCTGCATGAACTGTCATCCTGCGACGGAGCGTCCGACGCAGACCAACAAGATGACTCCGCATCAGCCGCTGGTGGTGCGCGGGGAAGGCGGCATGGGCGCGGCAGGCGGTCTCGCCTGCAACACCTGCCATCACGAGACGAACTTCGATCCCGCCGGTGTGCCCGGTCATCCGCAGTGGCATCTCGCGCCGCTGGAAATGGCGTGGCAGGGCAGATCGCTCGGCCAAATCTGCGAGCAGATCAAGGACCCTAAGCGCAACGACGGCAAGGACATGGCTGCGCTTGTGAAGCATATGGCCGAAGACAGTCTGGTCGGCTGGGCCTGGGCCCCGGGCGCCAACCGGACCCCGGCACCCGGAAGCCAGAAGGAGTTCGGCGATCTGATCAAGGCCTGGGCCGCAGCCGGTGCTGCGTGTCCGAAAATTGTAGCGAATACAAGAGGTTGAACTTAAAGGCCCGGTTCGTTATGCTTCGGACAGCTTCGCCGCCCGGCGCGGGTGCGCGGCTTCTGGCCCGAAAAATGCTTTGGGAACTCAGAATCCCCTTGGCAAGGCGAACCTGACCCGTTAAACATTCCTTTCCGGGCGTGCTGGCTATCGCTGGCGCGTCCGTGTTCGTTTTCCGAAAATCAAACCAATAGGAGTACATTCCTCGTCGATCATTCCGCATGGATTGCTCACAGGAACGGAAAACCTTTGTTTTGAAAGAAGAAAATGAGCAGGGGCTGTCTCTGGTGTCAAACCCGGGGAACGCTCCGATCCTGTCCAAGACTGCAGGTGCCTGGCCTGATCCCTCGTGGAAACGGCTTCGCTTAATCTCCTGCACAGACGGGTGAAAACCGGATTTCGTGACCCACCCCCGATTCGGCGGTGGCTGCGGATTTGGTTCGAACCTCGACACCTCGTTCCGGCGAGCCGCAAGGCAGACCAGGGCGAGAGGGCAGGCTTCCGAAATGTCGTCGTGCCCGACGTGTTGAGAGATGAATGTCTCGAGGCCAGCGGGCAGGACGATCGGTGCAACCCGGCGGTTCTGTCTCAAGCGGACCGCCAACCGGAAAGAGCTTGCTGTGGAACGAGCGGCAAAAAAAGAGGCGGTCGACGCGCTGAACGGGGTCTTCAAGACCACCAGCGTTGCGGTCGTTGCTCATTATTCCGGCCTGACCGTTGCCCAGATGCAGAAGCTGCGGACGCAGATGAAGCAGGCTGGCGCCTCGGTAAAGGTCTCGAAGAACCGTCTCGCCAAAATTGCTCTTGAAGGCACGGATGTTGTTTCCATCGGCTCCCTGTTGAAGGGGCCGACCGTGATCGCCACCTCGGACGATCCGGTTGCAGCACCGAAAGTTGCCGTCGAATTCGCCAAGGCCAACGAAAAGTTCGTGATCCTTGGCGGCGCGATGGGAACGACTGTCCTGAATCCCGACGCTGTGAAGGCGCTTGCCTCGCTGCCGTCGCTTGATGAACTGCGCGCGAAGATCCTCGGCCTCCTTGTGGCGCCGGCGACCAAGATCGCTCAGCTCTCCACCGCGCCTGCTGCGAAGCTGGCCCGCGTGGTTCAGGCCTATGCCTCAAAGAGTGAAGCGGCGTGACGCCATTCTCCATCTCAACTGGTTCGAACTGATACGCTGAAGGAAAGTTAAAATGGCTGATTTGCAAAAGATCGTGGACGACCTCTCGAGCCTCACGGTTCTCGAGGCTGCTGAACTGGCGAAGCTTCTCGAAGAGAAGTGGGGCGTTTCGGCTGCTGCCGCTGTTGCGGTTGCTGCTGCTCCGGGCGCTGGTGGCGGCGGTGCTGCTGCCGCTGAAGAGAAGACCGAGTTCTCGGTTGTTCTCGCTTCGGCTGGCGACAAGAAGATCGAAGTCATCAAGGAAGTCCGCGCCATCACGGGCCTGGGCCTCAAGGAAGCCAAGGACCTCGTCGAAGGCGCACCGAAGCCCGTCAAGGACGGCGTTGCCAAGGACGAAGCCGAGAAGATCAAGGCTCAGCTCGAGAAGGCTGGCGCCAAGGTCGAACTCAAGTAAGTCGTTACGTTTCCCGGCCGGTCCTTCGGGACCGGCCGGACACTATAATGTGTGACGGTTCGAAGATTGACCCCCTCGAATCGCCGCGATTACCGCCTACATAGGCGGAGGCACGAAAGGACGGATCGCCCTTTGAAACCCGGATCGATTTCAAGGCGGGACGTTGGGAGACGAGATATTTCGGGCTTTAACAGGCCGTAGGGATTGTTTCGACGGGCAGAGCGCCACCAGCGCTCCGCGCGTCATTTTGCGTCTTGAGATTCGGAACGGGATTGCCCGCCGCCTGAAGCTCGGATGCCGCGACGCCGGGACGGTTGTCCGGGCGATTTGAAATTCAACCCGGATGCGGTGCCCATCGCACTCCGGAAGCAGCCGCCAGTCAAGGGCGGCGAAAATGAGAGGCCACGATGGCGCAGACGCAGCAAACTTTCACTGGTCGCAAACGCGTTCGTAAGTTCTTCGGACACATCAAGGAAGTTGCCGAGATGCCGAACCTCATTGAGGTTCAGAAGGCATCGTACGACCAGTTCCTGATGGTCGATGAACCCACCGGCGGGCGGCTGGACGAGGGTTTGCAGGCCGTGTTCCGCTCGGTGTTCCCGATCAACGATTTCTCGGGCACCTCGCAGCTCGAATTCGTCCGCTACGAATTCGAACAGCCGAAGTATGACGTCGATGAGTGCCGCCAGCGCGGCATGACGTTCGCTGCGCCTCTCAAGGTGACGCTGCGCCTCATCGTGTTCGATATCGACGAAGAAACCGGCGCCAAGTCCGTCAAAGACATCAAGGAGCAGGATGTCTACATGGGCGACATTCCGCTCATGACGATGAACGGCACCTTCGTGGTCAACGGCACCGAGCGCGTCATCGTCTCGCAGATGCATCGTTCGCCGGGCGTGTTCTTCGATCACGACAAGGGCAAGACCCATTCGTCGGGCAAGCTTCTGTTTGCCGCGCGCGTGATTCCGTACCGCGGTTCGTGGCTCGACATCGAGTTCGACGCCAAGGACATCGTGTTCGCGCGTATCGACCGCCGCCGCAAGATTCCGGTGACGTCGCTGATGTTCGCCCTCGGTCTCGACGGCGAAGAAATCCTGTCCACGTTCTACAAGAAGATCCAGTACAAGCGGATCAAGGACGGCTGGCGCGTGCCGTTCGTTGCAGACCGTTTCCGCGGCTATTCGACGATCAATGACCTGATCGACGCCGATAGCGGCAAGGTCGTGCTCGAAGCCGGCAAGAAGCTGACTGTCCGCACCGCGCGCCAGCTCCAGGAAAAGGGTCTCAAGGCGCTGCGCCTGACTGACGATGAACTCGTCGGCAACTATCTCGCGGAAGACCTCGTCAACCCGAAGACCGGCGAAATCCACGCCGAAGCCGGCGAGGAAATCACCGAGAAGCTGCTGAAGGCGCTGAACGAGCAGGGCTACAAGGAATTGCCGCTGCTCGACATCGACCACGTCAACATCGGTCCCTACATCCGCAACACGCTGAACGCCGACAAGAACATGACGCGTGAAGACGCGCTGTTCGACATCTATCGCGTGATGCGCCCGGGTGAGCCGCCGACGCTCGACTCCGCGCAGGCCATGTTCCAGTCGCTGTTCTTCGACTCGGAGCGCTATGACCTGTCGGCTGTCGGCCGCGTGAAGATGAACATGCGTCTCGAACTCGACGCGCCGGACACCATGCGCACACTGCGCAAGGAAGACATCCTGGCGGTCATCAAAACGCTGGTCGACCTGCGCGACGGCAAGGGCGAAATCGACGACATCGATCACCTCGGCAACCGGCGCGTGCGCTCGGTCGGCGAGCTGATGGAGAACCAGTACCGCATCGGTCTGCTGCGCATGGAGCGCGCGATCAAGGAGCGCATGTCGTCGGTCGATATCGACACCGTCATGCCGCAGGACCTGATCAACGCGAAGCCTGCTGCTGCCGCCGTGCGTGAATTCTTCGGCTCATCGCAGCTGTCGCAGTTCATGGACCAGACCAACCCGCTGTCGGAAATCACCCACAAGCGCCGTCTCTCGGCGCTTGGACCGGGCGGTCTGACGCGCGAACGCGCGGGCTTCGAAGTCCGCGACGTCCATCCGACGCACTACGGCCGTATCTGCCCGATCGAGACGCCGGAAGGCCCGAATATCGGCCTGATCAACTCGCTCGCGACTTTCGCGCGCGTGAACAAGTACGGCTTCGTGGAAACGCCTTACCGCAAGGTCAAGGACGGCCGCGTGACCGACGACGTGGTCTATCTCTCCGCGATGGAAGAGGGCCGCTACCGCGTCGCTCAGGCGAACGTGCCGCTCGATAACAAGGGCCGCTTCACCGACGATCTGGTGATCTGCCGCCACGCCGGCGAAGTTCTGCAGTTGCCGCCGGATCGCGTCGACTACATGGACGTGTCGCCGAAGCAGCTCGTTTCGGTCGCTGCGGCGCTGATCCCGTTCCTCGAGAACGACGACGCCAACCGCGCGCTGATGGGCTCGAACATGCAGCGTCAGGCCGTGCCTCTGGTGCGCGCCGAAGCGCCGTTCGTCGGCACCGGCATGGAAGGTGTCGTGGCCCGTGACTCGGGCGCTGCGATCGCCGCGCGCCGCACCGGCGTGATCGACCAGATCGACGCGACCCGTATCGTTATCCGCGCGACGGAAGATCTCGATCCGACCAAGTCGGGCGTCGATATCTACCGCCTGATGAAATACCAGCGCTCGAACCAGTCGACCTGCATCAACCAGCGTCCGCTGGTGAAGGTGGGCGACCAGGTCAAGAAGGGCGACATCATCGCTGATGGTCCGTCGACCGATCTCGGCGAACTCGCGCTCGGTCGCAACGTGCTCGTCGCGTTCATGCCGTGGAATGGCTACAACTTCGAAGACTCGATCCTGCTCTCCGAGCGGATCGTGAAGGACGACGTCTTCACCTCGATCCACATCGAGGAATTCGAAGTCATGGCCCGCGACACCAAGCTCGGACCTGAGGAAATCACCCGCGACATTCCGAACGTCTCGGAAGAAGCGCTGAAGAACCTCGACGAAGCCGGCATCGTGTACATCGGCGCGGAAGTCCGCGCCGGCGACATCCTGTGTGGCAAGATCACCCCGAAGGGCGAAAGCCCGATGACGCCGGAAGAAAAGCTTCTGCGCGCCATCTTCGGTGAAAAGGCCTCCGACGTTCGCGACACCTCGCTCCGCGTGCCTCCGGGCGTGCAGGGTACCATCGTGGAAGTCCGCGTGTTCAATCGCCACGGTGTCGACAAGGACGAGCGTGCGCTGGCGATCGAGCGGGAAGAGATCGAGCGTCTTGCCAAGGACCGCGACGACGAACAGGCGATTCTCGACCGTAACGTTTACGGGCGTCTCGCTGACCTGCTTGAAAACCGTCAGGGCATTGCTGGCCCGAAGGGCTTCAAGAAGGACACCAAGATCACTCGCGCGGTGCTCGAGGAGTATCCGAAGTCGCAGTGGTGGCAGTTCGCGTCGCCGAACGACAAGCTGATGGCTGAAATCGAAGCCATGCGGAAGCAGTACGACGAATCGAAGAAGGGCCTTGAACAGCGCTTCCTCGACAAGGTCGAAAAGCTTCAGCGTGGTGACGAATTGCCGCCCGGCGTGATGAAGATGGTCAAGGTCTTCGTCGCGGTGAAGCGCAAGATTCAGCCCGGCGACAAGATGGCCGGCCGTCACGGCAACAAGGGCGTGGTGTCGAAGATCGTGCCGATCGAAGATATGCCGTTCCTTGAAGACGGAACGCATGCCGACATCGTGCTCAATCCGCTCGGCGTGCCTTCGCGCATGAACGTCGGCCAGATTCTCGAAACGCATCTTGGCTGGGCCTGTGCAGGCCTCGGCAAGCGGATCGGGCAGGCGGTCGACGCGTATTACAGCGGCGGCAAGTCCGACGTGAAGCCGCTCAAGGAGACCTTGAAGAAGGTCTACGGCGACGACGAGGTCATCAAGACGCTGAACGACGCGGAACTGATGGAGCTTGGCCGTAACCTGCGCGCGGGCGTGCCGATTGCGACGCCGGTGTTCGACGGTGCCAAGGAGAAGGACATCGAGGACATGCTCGACCTCGCCGGGATGAACAAGTCCGGCCAGTCGACCGTGTACGATGGACGCACCGGCGACCAGTTCGATCGCAACGTGACGGTGGGCTACATCTATATGCTCAAGCTGCACCATCTCGTGGACGACAAGATTCACGCGCGTTCGATCGGTCCTTACTCGCTCGTGACCCAGCAGCCGCTGGGTGGCAAGGCGCAGTTCGGCGGACAGCGTTTCGGCGAAATGGAAGTGTGGGCGCTCGAGGCTTACGGCGCGGCGTACACGCTCCAGGAAATGCTGACCGTGAAGTCGGACGACGTGGCCGGCCGTACCAAGGTGTACGAGGCCATCGTGCGCGGCGACGACACGTTCGAAGCGGGTATCCCGGAATCGTTCAACGTGCTGGTCAAGGAAATGCGCTCGCTCGGCCTCAACGTCGACCTGCACAATTCCAAGCTCGGCCCGACGACGACGTCCGAGGCCGCCGAGTAATCAAGATTTCATGCTCGGCTTTAACAGCCGGGCATCCGCGCCTTGCTGAACGTCGGGCAGGGCGCGAGACAAGATACGAATTTCGAATTTGCTGCCGGTGACGATCGGCACGCGAGGAGAAGACGATGAACCAAGAAATTATGAATCTCTTCAATCCGACGACTCCGGCCCAGGTCTTCGACCAGATCCGGATTTCGATCGCATCGCCTGAGAAGATTCTGTCGTGGTCCTACGGCGAGATCAAGAAGCCGGAAACCATCAATTACCGCACGTTCAAGCCCGAGCGTGACGGCCTGTTCTGCGCGCGCATCTTCGGGCCGATCAAGGACTACGAATGTCTTTGCGGCAAGTACAAGCGCATGAAGTACAAGGGCATCATCTGCGAGAAGTGCTCGGTCGAAGTGACGCTGTCACGCGTCCGGCGCGAGCGCATGGGCCATATCGAACTGGCTGCGCCGGTTGCGCACATCTGGTTCCTGAAGTCGCTGCCGTCGCGTATCGGCCTTCTGCTCGACATGACGCTGAAGGATCTCGAGCGGATTCTCTATTTCGAATACTACGTCGTTCTCGAGCCGGGTCTGACCGCGCTCAAGGACCGTCAGTTGCTGTCGGAAGAAGAGTATCTCCGCGCGCAGGACGAATACGGCCAGGACAGCTTCACTGCCATGATCGGCGCGGAAGCGATCCGCGAGCTGCTGAAGGGTCTCGAGCTTGAGAAGCTCGAAGCGCAGCTGCGCGTCGAGATGCAGGAAACTGAATCCGACATCAAGCACAAGAAGCTCGCCAAGCGCCTGAAGATCGTCGAAGCGTTCCGCGTGTCCGGCAATAAGCCGGAGTGGATGATCATGACCGTGGTGCCGGTGATTCCGCCGGACCTGCGTCCGCTGGTGCCGCTCGACGGCGGCCGCTTTGCGACCTCCGACCTGAACGACCTGTACCGCCGCGTCATCAACCGCAACAACCGCTTGAAGCGGCTGATGGAACTGCGAGCGCCGGACATCATCATCCGCAACGAAAAGCGCATGTTGCAGGAGGCCGTCGACGCACTGTTCGACAACGGCCGCCGCGGCCGCGTCATCACCGGCGCCAACAAGCGTCCGCTGAAGTCGCTCGCTGACATGCTCAAGGGCAAGCAGGGTCGCTTCCGTCAGAACCTGCTCGGCAAGCGCGTCGACTACTCCGGCCGTTCGGTCATCGTGGTCGGTCCGGAATTGCGCCTGCATCAGTGCGGCCTGCCGAAGAAGATGGCGCTCGAACTGTTCAAGCCGTTCATCTACTCGCGGCTCGACGCCAAGGGCCTGTCCACCACCGTGAAGCAGGCGAAGAAGCTCGTTGAAAAAGAGCGTCCCGAGGTGTGGGACATCCTCGACGAGGTCATTCGCGAGCATCCGGTGCTGCTGAACCGCGCCCCGACGCTGCATCGTCTCGGCATTCAGGCGTTCGAGCCTGTGCTGATCGAAGGCAAGGCGATCCAGCTTCATCCGCTGGTTTGCGCCGCGTTCAACGCCGACTTCGACGGCGACCAGATGGCCGTGCACGTTCCGCTGTCGCTCGAAGCGCAGCTGGAAGCGCGCGTGCTGATGATGTCGACCAACAACATCCTGCATCCCGCGAACGGCCAGCCGATCATCGTGCCGTCGCAGGACATCGTGCTCGGGCTCTACTATCTGTCGATCCTGCGCGAAGGCCTGCAGGGCGAAGGCAAGGTCTACCGCGACATGGCGGAGATCGAGCACGCGCTGTTCTCGAAGGTCATCCACCTGCACACCAAGATCAAGTACCGGTGGACGGGCGTCGACGAGGAAGGCAAGACGATCTCGAAGATCTACGACACCACCGCCGGCCGCGTCATGCTTGGGCAGGTTCTGCCGAAGCACGGCAAGGTGCCCTTCGACACCATTAACAAGCTGATGACGAAGCGCGAAATCTCCAGCGTGATCGATCAGGTGTACCGTCACTGCGGTCAGAAGGAGACGGTAATCTTCTGCGACCGCATCATGGCGCTCGGCTTCTACAACGCCTTCAAGGCGGGCATCTCGTTCGGCAAAGACGACATGGTCGTGCCGCACGGCAAGTGGAAGATCGTCGATGACACCCGCACGATGGCGAAGGACTTCGAGCAGCAATACAACGACGGCCTGATCACTCAGGGCGAGAAGTACAACAAGGTGGTCGACGCCTGGGCGAAAGCCTCGGAAAAGATCGCCGAGCAGATGATGAAGGAAATTTCGTCCGTCAAGAAGAACAGCAAGGGCGAAGATTCCCAGATCAACTCGATCTACATGATGGCTCACTCGGGCGCGCGCGGTTCGCCGGCCCAGATGCGTCAGCTTGCCGGCATGCGCGGCCTGATGGCCAAGCCGGACGGCTCGATCATCGAGACGCCGATCGTGTCGAATTTCAAGGAAGGCCTCACGGTTATGGAGTACTTCAACTCCACCCACGGCGCCCGTAAGGGCCTCGCGGATACGGCGTTGAAGACCGCGAACTCGGGCTATCTCACCCGCCGTCTGGTGGACGTGGCGCAGGACTGCATCATCACGCAGGATGATTGCGGCACCAAGCTCGGCATCAAGATGCGCGCCATCATCGACGCGGGCACGGTCGTTGCGTCGCTGGCGTCGCGTATTCTGGGCCGCACTGCGGGCGAGGATCTGCGCGATCCGGCAACCAACAAGGTTGTCGTCAAGCGCGGCACGCTGATGGAGGAGACTCACGTCGACGCCATCCAGCAGGCCGGCATCCAGGAAGTGAAGATCCGCTCGGCGCTGACCTGCGAACTGGTCAACGGCATCTGCGGCAAGTGCTACGGGCGCGATCTCGCCCGCGGCACGCCCGTCAACCACGGCGAGGCTGTCGGCGTTATCGCCGCGCAGTCGATCGGCGAGCCGGGCACGCAGCTCACCATGCGCACGTTCCACATCGGCGGTGCGGCGCAGATCAACGAGCAGTCGTTCATTGAGTCGAACTTCGACGGCAAGATCGTCATCAAGAACAAGGCGATCGCGACCAACAGCGAAGGCTTCAATGTTGCAATGGTCCGCAACATGGTCGTCGCGGTGGTCGATCCGGACGGCACCGAGCGTGCGACCCATCGCATCCAGTACGGCGCGCGCATGCGCGTCGAAGAGGGCGATATGATCAAGCGCGGCCAGCGCATCGCGGAGTGGGATCCGTATTCACGCCCCATTCTCACCGAAGTCGAAGGTACGATCGGATTTGAGGATCTGGTCGAAGGCCAGTCGATCTCGGAGACGCTCGACGAATCCACGGGTATCGCAAAGCGTGTGGTTATCGACTGGCGCACGACCGGCCGTGGCGCGGACCTGCGTCCCGCCATCGTGGTCAAGGGCAAGGACGGCAAGGTGCTGAAGCTGGCACGCGGCGGTGACGCCCGTTACATGCTTTCGGTGGATGGCATTCTGTCGGTGGACGTTGGCGCCAAGGTCAAGGCCGGCGACATTCTCGCCCGCGTCTCGACGGAAAGCGCCAAGACCCGCGACATCACCGGCGGTCTGCCGCGCGTCGCGGAACTGTTCGAAGCCCGCAAGCCGAAGGATGCTGCGATCATCGCGGAAATCGCCGGCACGATCCGCTTCGGCCGCGACTACAAGAACAAGCGCCGCATTTCGATCGAGCCTGTCGACAAGAACGAGGAGACTCGCGAGTACCTCATTCCGAAGGGCAAGCACATCCATCTGCAGGACGGCGACATCGTCGAAAAGGGCGATTTCATCGTCGAGGGCAATCCGGCGCCGCACGACATCCTGGCGATCAAGGGCATCGAGGAACTCGCTGCCTATCTGGTCAACGAAATCCAGGAAGTTTACCGGCTCCAGGGCGTGCTCATCAACGACAAGCACATCGAGGTGATTGTCCGTCAGATGCTGCAGAAGGTCGAGATCACCGATCAGGGCGAGACCGACATGATCTCGGGCGAGCAGGTCGACAAGATCGAGTTCGACGCGCTCAACGCCAAGGCGAAGGACGAGGGCAAGAAGCCCGCGACCGGAACCCCGGTGCTGCTCGGCATCACCAAGGCGAGCCTGCAGACACGGTCGTTCTTCTCGGCAGCGTCGTTCCAGGAGACCACCCGCGTGCTCACCGAAGCTGCCGTCAACGGCAAGGTGGACCCGCTCGAAGGCCTCAAGGAGAACGTCATTGTCGGCCGCCTGATCCCGGCCGGCACCGGCGCCTCGATGGCGAAGATTCGCGAAGTCGCAACCAAGCGCGACAAGCTGATCCTCGACGAGCGCGAGAAGCAGGCGGCAATCACCCCGGCTGCTCCGGAAGCGGAGCCGCTGGCTCTGCCGCCGGCAGAATAATCTTCTCGCGCAGAGTCGCGTCAGCCATGACTAAAAAAGGCCGCCCCCAGGGCGGCCTTTTTGTTAGGGAGGCGGACTTTTCAGCGGCCCCACGTGTTTACGCTTATGTGATCCTCCTCACACAGGCGGCCGGAACACCATGCTATTTTTATAGTTCTTAATCTGACGACTGACGCCATTGCGAGGCCTGTTTTGCAGCAACATGACCGCCTCATTGCGGCGATTGAAGCCATTTATGCCTCCGCGGTCGATCCATCGCGTTGGCCGTCGACCCTCGAGACCGTCACGAAATGCTTCGACGATATCGGGGCGATCCTTATTTATGGCAGGGACGATGGCAGTTTCGGCGTCATCGAATCTCCTTCACTGCGGGAAACGAGCGCCGAGTACGCCCAAAGTTGGAGCGACCGCGATCTTCGCGCAATTCGTGCACGCGAACGGGGGTATTTCTTCAAACGCGACGTCATTACCGATAGCGATGTCGTGTCTCCGGAGGACATCGAGACCGACCCGTTCTACAACGACTTTCTTCGGCGGCATGGCTTGCGATACTTTGCTGCCGCGACCGTCTCTCCGGACCCTCATATTGAAGTCGCGTTGAGTGTGCAGCGTGCGATCGGCCGTCCGGAGTACTCGGAAGACGAGTTGCACATGCTGGAGCGGCTTGCTCCCCATGTGGAAACGTCGCTGCGTCTGAGTATTCATTTGATGGACGCCCAGGCCGTCAACGCCGGCATGGGCACGGCGATGGCCCGGATCGGAATCGGCGTGTTTGCACTGGATGCGATGGGCCGCGTGGTGTCTTCCAATGCGGCCTCCCAGGCGCTTCTCGGCGACGGACTGAATATCGTGAACGACCGCCTGGTGCTGGCAAATCCGGCAGCGAGCGGGGAGGCTGTGACTGCGATCCGGAATGCCCTCGACGGGAACCGGATTATCCTGTCGCAGGAATCCAAACCGATCCTGGTACACAGGCAAAACGCCAGCCGGCCGCTGGCGCTCTATGTGCTGCCGATCCCGGCGAAGAATGTCGGCAACGGTTTTCTGACCCGTGCCCGGGCAATCGTCCTCTTGATGAATCCGACCGCGGACGGCATTCCCGATCCTTCGCTGATCCGCGATGTTCTCGGTGTGACGCTGGGCGAGGCCCGCATTGCCGCGCTGGTGGGTTCCGGATTATCGCCAAAGGACGCTGCGGTGCGGCTGGGAATTGCCGAAGAAACCGCGCGATCGGTCCTGAAGCGGGTTTTTTCCAAGGTCGGCGTGTCGCGCCAGAGCGAGCTGGCTGCCATGATGGCGCGGCTGGTCATCAAATAGGGCAGGCGGATGCTTCAGTCGGACCTGATGTTCGTCCTGAGCAATACCTCTTACGGCTTTGACCCATTTGGGGGATGTATCGTTCCGTGGCCGTCGTACTGTGTGGCTATTCTGTGACCAAGTCAGATGCGCACACGATTGGGCAGGGCTATAGAAACGGGCGATAGTTTGAAGCCATAGGACATGATCGCCTCGCGGTGATTATTTTGGTGTTTGTGGCTCGGAATACTGAGGAACACCTCCATGGGCCGGCGCTAGCCGGCCTATTTCTTTTCCGGCATGAGGCCACCCCGCCGCCCGAGCCGCCCCTCCCGGGCGTGTGCTGCCGGTACCGCGATGCCAGCGCTCTGGGTACCCTCGCTCCCGGCGAGGCCGGGCCGAAACGGCAAAACCGCTGTTCTTTTGGGCACCCTAGGCCTTTTTCGTGTCGGATCGTGCTTTGTTCATCTTCCCTTCAGATGAAAAACGCATTTGTTTAGGACGAGTTAGACCGGCTTAAACCCGAACGGGCACCCGGCAGGGGGCGAAGGACGACATGCTCGATCTTGCGATTGTAGGCGGCGGCCCGGGCGGGCTGATGAGTGCGTGGTACCTCAAGAAGAAACTTGGGGCGCTCTGCCGGATCACGATCTACGAGGCGTCCGACCGCGTCGGCGGTAAAATCCTCACGAAAAAGTTCGACACCGCACCGGCCATGTATGAGGCGGGCGTGGCCGAGATCTATGACTACTCGATGACGGGTCCTGATCCGCTGCGGGAGCTGATCCAGCATTTCGGCTTGCAGACCATCCCGATGGACGCCGAGCAGGTTCAGCTCGAGGGCGAACTGCTCGACGACGTGCCCGGCATGCGCCGCAAGTACGGCGCGCAGACCGCCAAGGCGATCGAGGATTTCCGCAAGCTCTGCGCCGGCATGGTGTCGCCGATCGAATATTATGAGGGCGTCGGCGCGCACGACAACGAGCATCCCTGGGCCTACATCAGCGCCGAGGAATTGCTGGATCGTGAAGTCGCTGATCCGGTCGCCAAGCGCTTCCTGAAAGTGATGGCGCGTTCCGACATTGCCACCGAGCCGCACAACACCAACGGCCTCAATGCGCTGAAGAATTTCGTGATGGATGTGGACGGCTACATCGGCCTCTACTCGATCCAGAACGGCAACGAGCAGCTCATCCACAGCCTGCAAAGTGAAATCGAAGCCGACATCCAGTTGAACCATCGGGTTCTCAAGGTCGGCAAGGCGGATTCCGGGCGCTACGCCATCAACATGATGAACGGCAAGGGGCCGATCACCAAGGAGCACGACCTCGTCGTGATGTGCCTGCCGCATTCGTGGCTGACCACCATGCGCTGGGATGGCGAACTGCTGCGCCATTCGATGGTGAAGCACATCGCCTATTTCGATCGTCCGGCTCATTACCTGCGGGTCTCGCTCCTGTTCGACGAGCCGTTCTGGGGCGACAAGGTTCCGGGCGCGTGGTGGATGTCCGAGGCGTTCGGCGGCTGCTGCGTCTATGTCGAAGGCGCGCGGCACGATGTCGGCCGGCACGGCGTGCTGAACTGGCTGATCCCGGGCTCCGATGCGCTGGCGTTCGCCAATCTCAGCGACAAGGAACTGATCGACGCGGCGATTAAGTCGCTGCCGAAGTCATTCGGCGATGCCCGTGCGCATTTCCTCGAAGGCAAGATCCATCGCTGGCTGTCGTCGGTGAACTGCATTCCGGGCGGACTGCCTGCGCGCGACGTGATGACCAATCATCATCCCGAGCCCACGGACCATCCCGGCTTCGTCGTTGTCGGCGACTATCTGTTCGACTCGACGCTTAATGGCCTGCTGGACTCGTCGGACGCAGCGACCGACATCATCCTCACCCAGATGATCAAGCTGCGCTATGAGCGCGGCGAAAGCGGCAACGTCCCGTCCGACAAGATCGATCGCGCCTATTTCGACAATTACCGCAACATCGGACCCTATGGCGAGGTCTGGAACCAGTTCACCGATCCGGACTATCTGATGAACCTCATCAAGATCGTCTGGAACCGGGCCAAGGGTTACAAGCTGCTGGTCGCGGGTTCGGCGAGCGGCGAGCTGGTCGGCGCGCTGCGTGAGCGGGGCATCGACGCGTGGGGCGTCGAGAACAACCGCTACATTCACGGCAAGACGCCGAAGGCCCTGCGCAAGTACAACAAGCTTGGCTCGCTCACCAAGCTGCCGTTCAAGGCCGGCGAGTTCGATTTCGTATTCGAGACCAGCCTGTGTCACGTGTCTGAAAAGCAGGTGAAACGGGCGGTTCGCGAGCTCAACCGCGTCGTAAAGACCGGTTTCGTGTTCGGATCGATCACCAGCGACATGGCGCCGGCGCTGATCGATCGCTACGACCTGCTGCGCGGTGTCAAGAAACTGGGCACCTGGTGGGAATGGTCCGAACTGTTCTTCGGCAACGGTTTCGACCTGTCCATGCATCGCCGCGACACCACCGACGCGGTGTGGGATGCGACGCTCGCGGCCAACAAGGGGCCGGGCGACTGGTACGCCGACGCCGACAGCCTGCGCTATTCGTTCTTTGACAGGATTGCCGACGACGACTAATCGCTAGGAAGCGGCGGCCATCCGGCCGCTGCCACGAGTGACTTGCGGCTGCTTGGCCGAGCAGCGACGGTCCCTAGTGGAGCGGATTTGACATTCGCGACCAATTTGCGGTGAGTTCGCAACGCGAATGTCAAATCCAAAGCTCCACTAGCAATTTATATTTGCTGGTGGTCCTTTGATTCTAACATTCGCAAAAGATCGCTGCTGTAACGGGATGCGAATGTTAGAATCGGATCACTAGATGCCGACCAAGCCGCCACCTTCGGATACCGACGAGCCAGCGTCGGGCCAGCCGCTTGACGACGAAGCTGCGCGCCTTGCCGCCGCGGCTCAGGCCGACATGCCTGCGCCCCCGGAGCCGGACGACAACGACGATGACGACGACGAGGATCTCGTCGCCTTTACCGCGAGTGAAGCCGCGGGCGCGTTCGCAACGCTGTGGCGGTTCACCTGGCCGCATCTGCGCAACTACAAGACCTGGTTCAGCTTCGTCGCGATCGGCCTTTTCATCGAGACGTTGTTCAACGTCATCATGCCGCTCAGCCTGAAGTTCCTGATCGACGACGCGCTCGGCGAGGAAGACTTCCAGGCGCTCTACACCATTCTGGGCGTGCTGGCGGTCGCGGGCATCATCACATCCATTGTCGCGGTGTGGTACGAGCGCTGGGATGCGCGGCTGGCGGCGGCGGTCATCTCCGATGTCCGCTCCCGGCTGTTCGAGCATGTCCAGAATCTGCCGGCGGCGTTCTTCGGGCGCACCAAGCGCGGCGAAATCCTGTCGCGGTTTTCCGTCGACATGGCAGGCTACGAATCCTCGATCAAGCATTTCGCGAACAGCGCGGCGCTGCCGTTTCTCGAATTGATCGCGGGCATCGGCCTGATGATCTGGCTGAACTGGCAGCTCGCCGCCGTGGCGCTCCTGATCTTTCCGATCACACTGATCGGCCCGCGCATCCTGACGCCCAAGGCTGTTCAGGCCAACTACGAGCAGAAAGTCAACGAGTCAGCGATCCTCGGCGTAGTGCAGGAGAACGTCGCGGCGCAGATGGTGGTGAAGGCGTTCGGCCTGCAACGCAAGGCGTTCGGCTGGTTCTCCTTCCGCAACAACGCGGCGCGCCACTCGATGGCGGATGCGACCTTCCTTTCGACCATGGTGGAGCGCACCGTCACCGTCTCCGTGCTGCTGCTGCATCTGATCGTGCTGGCGATCGGCGCATATCTCGCCACCATCGGCAAGATTTCGATCGGGACCTTCGTCACCTTCGAGAGCGCTTTCTGGGAAATTTCCTACAACATCGCGCATCTGATGCACTTCATTCCCGTCGCGATCCAGGCGGCGGCGGCCGTGCGGCATATGGAAGAACTGCTCGACGAGCCGACGCGCGGCGCCGACCGGCCCGGCGCACCGGATTTGCCGCGCATCACCGACAACATCAACTTCGACCGCGTGGTCTTCAAATATGAAGGCAGCGACGCCGCGGTGCTCGACGGGCTCTCGCTCAAGATCGGCGCGGGGAAGAACATCGCCATTGTGGGGCCTAGCGGCTCCGGCAAGAGCACGCTGCTCAATCTGATCCTGCGCCTCTACGAGCCGAACGAGGGCAGGGTGACCATCGACGGCGTCGACATCCGAAAGGTGACGCGCGACTCGCTGCGCAGGAGCATGGCGGTGGTGTTCCAGGAGAACATGCTGTTCAACATGTCGATCCGCGAGAACATCCGCCTCGGCAAGGATGGCGCGACCGACGCCGAGGTCGTGGACGCGGCGAAGAAGGCCGAGATTCACCAATACATCATGACGCTGCCGCAGAAGTACGACACGGTGGTCGGCGAGCGCGGCGATACGCTGTCCGGCGGCCAGCGCCAGCGCATCGCGATTGCGCGCGCCATCGTCCGCAATCCGTCAGTGCTGCTGCTGGACGAGGCGACATCGGCGCTCGACCAGACCACGGAGGCGGCGATCAACCGCACGCTGCTCAAGGTCGCCAAGGGCCGCACCATGATCTTCTCGACCCACCGGCTGACGTCGGTGGTCGACATGGACGAAATCATCGTCATCAGCAACGGCAAGGCGATCGAACGTGGGCCGCATGCCGAATTGCTGGAGGCTAACGGCATGTACCGGAAGCTCTGGGACGACCAGCTTCATCAATCGCATCATCCGGCCGAGGATGACGACGATGATGATGACGATGAGGATTGATCGGTAAGGCAGCCGTTACGGCTGGGCGGTCCGTCGGACGGAAAGCGTCTCGCGCACATGGCGCAAGGCGCCGACGCCGAAGCGGTGCAGGAAGCGCACCCAGCGGCGGACATGCCACGGCAAGCCGGTATCGATGGAAATCGAACGCAGATCGTAGGCCTGACGCTGTGAAGAGGCGTCGTTGCCGCACTTTTCCGGGTCGTCGTAGAATTGCGAAATCTTCGACGCGTCCATGCCCGCACTGGCAAGCCACGCCGGAATGTAGGCGTTGCACAGCCGCTGCACGTCCATGAACACCTTGCCGGTGCCTGTCCCTGCGGCAGGACACGACGTCGCAAACGCATCGCCGACCAGGACGATGCCGGCCTGCCGGTGACCCTTGGTGATGTAGAGATCGGCCGGACGAATCTTGATGATGCCGTCGACCTTGAACTCGCCGGAAAGCGCGCGAAGGTTCGGCATCAGTTCGTGCATGGCCTGTTCGGGCGTCTGGCGCATGCGGCGCAGCCACGGATCGTCCATGCCGCGATAGACCATCAGGTTGGCGCGCATCGCGGAGCCGATCGGGAACAGCGTCAGATAGGACATCTGTGCCGCGGAATTCTCGGTGAAATAGGTCAGCGCCGGAAATTCAAACGCATCGCGGCCGACCGGCACGACATTGAAGCCCACGGTGATGGAATGGCACGGGCTGATGACCTCGCGTTCGATGTCCAGCGTATGACGCAGGCCGATGTTCAGGCCGTTTGCCAGCACGATCAGCCGCGCGGAAATCTCTTCGCCGTTCGACAGCGACAGCGTCTGGCGATCGGAGCTGGTTCCGACGGCGGTGACCTTGGCTTCGATGAAGTCGACGGTATCGGGAATCTGGCGGCGGACGGTGTTCACCAGGTCGTCGTAGATGATGCCGTGCTGGTCGCTCGGCTTTTTGTCGAGCAGACGCCCCAGCCGGGCTGTCCACGCGCTGTGATCGAGCGTCGTGGCGGCAAGCACCGCATCGGCGATGCCGGTCTTGCGCAGCAGGTCGAGCTGATAGCCGCCGAGCTTTTCACAGCGGAAGTCGGGCGGATAGATTTTGTGAGGATCGATCAGGATCGCGGAGATGCCGGCGCGGCCGAGCATCGCGGCTGCAGTCGAGCCCGCAAGTCCGCCGCCAACGATGGCGATATCCGTGTGCCGCATGTTTCGCCTCTTTTCGCGCTACTTAGCATTACGGCTGCAAACTCGACTAAAGCTTGAAACAAACGTGGTGAACGTCCGGTGAGGTTAATGCCGCGAAAACGCAGGTATTAACGATTAAAATGGTTGCGGCTTGCCTGCGACGGGCCGCCGCAGCATTAATGTTCCTAGTGTGGTGGTTCGCAAGTCCGCATCATTTCTGCGGCACATTCCTTTACGGACTTGCGAACCAAAACCACACTAGAATTGTAACTTTTCTAGTGTCCCTTTGAATCCGAAGTTCGCTACGGAGCGTGCCGCGAAACGAGGCGAACTTCGGATTCAGGACACTAGGGGGCAACTTTGGTTCTTGGATCACAGTCATGCACCCGCAATCCAGCACCGCGACAATGCGGCTTCCAGGCGCTTCGACGCAGGTTTGGCCTTCATGATTTCAGTTACGGTCGCAAAGCCGGGCCAGGATATCAGCGCGCAGTGGGATGATCTCATCCGGCGCGCGCCCGGCAACGCATTCATGAATCCCGTCGCGCTGAAGGCGGCCTTCGACACCGTGTTCGCGGCGGTCCATGTGCTGCTGGCCTGGGAGACAGGCGTCGAGTCCGCACGGCTCGTCGGTCTTTGGGCCTTGCAGCAGCGCAGCGTCATGATGTTCTGGCCGGCGATGCTCGAAGCGCGGCCGTACAACTACGCATTCCTGTCGACGCCGGTGATCGATCCCGCCTTTGCGGGCGAGGTGATCCCAGCGTTCTTTGCCGCGATCCGCAATAACCCGGCGCTGCCCAATGTGGTCAGCCTGAAGGAAATGGATGCCGACTCGCAGGCCTATGCCGCGATCCAGAAAACCATCGCGGACCAGCATCACGCTCATCTGACGCTGACCCGGACCTTGCGGCCGGCGGTGACGCGGGAGAAGGGCGTGAAGAATTCGGGCTCGACCCGCAAGAAGCTGCGGCAGGACTGGAACAGGCTGTCGGCTATCGGCACGCTTGAGGTGGTCAACGAGCGCAACGTGGACGCGACCAAGGTCGCGTACGAGCAGTTCCTCGATCTCGAAAAGCGAAGCTGGAAGGGCGCCGAGGGCACCGCGATTCTTTGCAGCGAGCGGGATACCGCGTTTACCCGGCGGCTGATCGGGGACCTCGCGGCGGAGGGTAGCGCCTCGGTGGCGCTGCTGCGGCTCGACGGGGGGGTCATTGCCGCCCAGGTGGTGATGTATTGTGGGCCAACGGCCTACACCTGGAAAATCGCGTTCGACAGCGAATTCGCGAAGTATTCGCCGGGCGCGGTCCTGATCGACAAGCTGACCGAGCAGCTTTTCACCACCACCGACGTGCAGGCCATCGATTCGTGCTCGGCGGAGGGCAGCTTCATGGCGCAGCTCTGGACCGGCCGGAAAACCATGGTCGACGCGGTGATCGATGTCGGCTCGACTCGCTCGCTGGTGTTCGCCCTCGAGGCGGCCCGGCTGTACGGCTATGAGCGGCTGCGCGACCTGCGGGACTGGCTGCGGGCAACGTCCCTGATCTCGGCAAAGCGGCGGCTGGCTCCGACCCTGTAAAACCGCAACGTCGGCTTATCCTTGTAAGGCATTGAAATAAAACTATATTAGTCGCGCTGCAGGGCAAGGATTTGCCCGTTCTGCCGGGCGAGGCCGGCGCTTGCGGCTTGCGCGGGTGTCCGGAGCGGCCGCCGGGGGCCGGGCCTCAGGGTTCAGAATCGGCCGGATTCGGCTCGGTGAAGATTCGCGGAGATCGTCACAATCGGCGACTGCGAGGCTTCATGCAGTGCGCTAGAAGTGGCTCTGGTGCTTGCTCTTTTCGCATGTCGTTTAGTCTTGACTTGAGTGTGCATGGCTTATAAAACCCGCCCACTTCACGACAGGCGGTGAGCTTCCCTGCGTCGGAACGGATCACCTTTTCAGCCCCGTGCTTTGTCCGGGATGAAACGGCACCAACCTCGACGAATGTCGCTCAAACGCTGTCGGCACTAGCCAGGCAATGCCAGGACAAACTTGACCTCTCGGGCGACCGCGCTTTCGCGCACGCCTCAAGAGTTCAGTCTCGGATGCATGACCACGGTTTCGATTGTGGTCCTCTGTGGCGTTTAGCGCTTTCCATTCAGCGATGAATGGGTGGCGCGATTTCGTTTTGCGTGCGGGTTTTAAATCCATGCGCGCGGCGCGGGATCGGTGGCCGTCGACGTGAAGCGAGTGGGGCGGTTAGCTCCGAATGAATTTGCGAAGCTCGCAAGGCTTCGCGCGAACAAGGGTGAAGGCGAACGATGCCGACGATCAACCAGCTGATCGCGAATCCACGCGAAGCGCAGAAGTCGCGCAAGAAGGTGCCAGCGCTGCAGCAGTCGCCGCAGAAGCGCGGCGTTTGCACGCGCGTCTATACGACGACTCCGAAGAAGCCCAACTCGGCGCTTCGTAAGGTCGCGAAGGTGCGCTTGACCAACGGCTTCGAGGTCATCGGCTACATTCCGGGTGAAGGCCACAACCTTCAGGAGCACTCGGTGGTCATGATCCGCGGCGGCCGCGTCAAGGATTTGCCCGGCGTGCGCTACCACATTCTCCGCGGCGTCCTCGATACGCAGGGCGTCAAGAACCGCAAGCAGCGCCGTTCGAAGTACGGCGCGAAGCGTCCGAAGTAAGCGGGAGCATTTACGATGTCGCGTCGCCATTCGGCTGAAAAGCGTGAAGTGAACCCGGATCCGAAGTTCGGGAATATCATCATCACGAAGTTCATGAATTCGATCATGTATGACGGCAAGAAGTCTGCCGCCGAAAGCATCGTCTACGGTGCGCTCGAGATGATCGAGCAGAAGACCAAGCAGGGCCCGCTGCCGGTGTTCGAGCAGGCGCTGGAAAACGTCATGCCGACCATCGAAGTGCGTTCGCGCCGCGTCGGTGGCGCCACCTACCAGGTGCCGGTTGAAGTTCGCTCTGTGCGCCGTCAGGCGCTGGGCATCCGCTGGATCATTACGGCCGCTCGCGGCCGCAACGAGAAGACGATGACCGAGCGGCTCTCCGCTGAGCTGCTCGATGCGTCGAACAATCGGGGCAACGCAGTCAAGAAGCGTGAAGACGTGCACAAGATGGCGGAAGCCAACCGTGCCTTCTCGCACTATCGCTGGTAACGGCGAAACGAACGGAAATTTAAGGACAGCCCTATGCCCCGCCTTCATGCCATCGAGGACTACCGTAATTTCGGTATCATGGCGCACATCGACGCCGGTAAAACGACGACGACCGAGCGCATCCTCTATTATACCGGCAAGAGCCACAAAATCGGCGAAGTGCACGAGGGTGCCGCGACGATGGACTGGATGGAGCAGGAGCAGGAGCGTGGCATCACGATCACCTCGGCTGCCACCACCGCGTTCTGGAACGGCAAGCGTCTGAACATCATCGACACCCCCGGCCACGTCGACTTCACCATTGAAGTCGAGCGTTCGCTGCGCGTGCTCGACGGCGCCGTTTGCGTTCTCGACTCCAACCAGGGTGTCGAGCCGCAGACCGAGACTGTCTGGCGCCAGGGCGACAAGTATAAAGTGCCGCGCATCGTCTTCGCCAACAAGATGGATAAGACCGGTGCCGACTTCTACAAGTGTCTGCAGGACATCATCGATCGTCTCGGCGCGAAGCCGGTTGCGATCCAGCTGCCGATCGGTTCGGAAAACAACTTCAAGGGTCTGATCGATCTCGTTCGCATGAAGGCCGTCGTCTGGAAGGACGAAGCCCTCGGTGCGAAGTACGAGGACGAAGAGATTCCGGCCGACATGCTCGAGAAGGCCAAGGAATATCGCGAGAAGATGCTGGAAGCCGCCGTCGAACTCGACGACGACGTTCTTGCTGCCTATCTCGATGGCAAGGAGCCGGACGAGGCGACCCTCAAGCGCATGATCCGCAAGGCGGTTCTGACCGGCGCGTTCTATCCCGTGCTGTGCGGTTCGGCCTTCAAGAACAAGGGCGTTCAGCCGCTGCTCGACGCCGTGGTCGACTATCTTCCGTCGCCGGTCGACGTGCCTGCGATCAAGGGCACCGATGACGACGGCAACGAAGTCGTCCGTCTGCCGGACGACAAGGCGCCGCTCGCGCTGCTCGCGTTCAAGATCATGGACGATCCGTTCGTCGGCACCATCACGTTCTGCCGCATCTACTCTGGCATTCTCCAGAGCGGCACCGGCGTCATCAACTCGACCCGCGAGAAGAAAGAGCGTATCGGCCGCATGCTGTTGATGCATGCGAACAACCGCGAAGACATCAAGGAAGCCTATGCCGGCGACATCGTCGCGCTGGCCGGCCTCAAGGAAGCCCGCACCGGCGACACGCTGTGCGATCCGGATCATCCGGTCATCCTTGAAAAGATGGAATTCCCGGAGCCGGTGATCGAAATCGCGATCGAGCCGAAGTCGAAGGCCGATCAGGAAAAGCTGGGCGTTGCTCTGGCGAAACTCGCGGCGGAAGATCCGTCGTTCCGGGTGTCGACCGATCACGAGTCCGGCCAGACCATTCTCAAGGGCATGGGCGAACTCCATCTCGACATCAAGGTCGACATTCTCCGCCGTACCTACAAGGTCGACGCCAACATCGGCGCGCCGCAGGTGGCGTTCCGCGAGAAGATCACCAAGAAGGCCGAGGTCAAGTACACCCACAAGAAGCAGACCGGTGGCACGGGCCAGTTCGCCGAAGTGTCGATCGTCGTCGAGCCGAACGAGCCGGGTGCCGGTTACGAGTTCGAATCGAAGATCGTCGGCGGCGCGGTGCCGAAGGAATACATCCCCGGCGTCGAAAAGGGCCTCAACAGCGTGATGGGGTCGGGCGTCGTTGCCGGCTTCCCGGTGGTTGACGTCAAGGTCCAACTCGTGGACGGCAAGTACCACGACGTCGACTCGTCGGCGCTCGCCTTCGAAATCGCATCGCGGGCTGCGTTCCGCGAAGCGCTGCAGAAGGGCAAGTCGGTCCTCCTCGAGCCGATCATGAAGGTCGAGGTTGTGACCCCTGAGGATTACACGGGTTCGGTGATCGGCGATCTCAACTCTCGCCGTGGCCAGATCCAGGGTCAGGACATGCGCGGCAACGCCAACGTCATCAACGCGATGGTGCCGCTCATGAACATGTTCGGTTACGTGAACAACCTGCGCTCGATGAGCCAGGGACGCGCGACCTTCACGATGCAGTTCGATCACTACGCTGAAGCGCCGGCCAACGTGTCGGCAGAAGTCCAGAAAAAGTTTGCTTGATTTCTTTGACGCGAGTCAAAGTTGAACGGAGAACGTCATGGCTAAAGCTAAATTTGAACGTAACAAACCGCACTGCAACATCGGCACCATCGGTCACGTCGACCATGGCAAGACATCGCTGACCGCAGCGATCACCAAGGTTCTCGCCGAGGCCGGCGGTGCAACGTTCACCGCTTACGACCAGATCGACAAGGCGCCGGAAGAGAAGGCGCGCGGCATCACCATCTCGACCGCTCACGTTGAGTACGAGACCGCGAACCGCCACTACGCTCACGTCGATTGCCCCGGGCACGCCGACTACGTGAAGAACATGATCACGGGTGCTGCGCAGATGGACGGCGCGATCCTGGTTGTGTCGGCTGCCGACGGCCCGATGCCGCAGACCCGCGAGCACATCCTGCTCGCCCGTCAGGTCGGCGTTCCTGCGCTCGTCGTGTTCATGAACAAGTGCGACATGGTCGACGATCCGGAACTGCTCGAGCTCGTGGAAATGGAAGTCCGCGAACTGCTCTCGAAGTACAACTTCCCGGGCGACGACATTCCGATCATCAAGGGTTCGGCTCTTGCCGCTCTTGAGAACAAGGATCCGAAGCTGGGCCACGATGCGGTTCTCGAGCTGATGAAGGCGGTCGACGCCTACATCCCGCAGCCAGAGCGTCCGGTTGATCTTCCGTTCCTGATGCCGGTCGAAGACGTGTTCTCGATCTCGGGCCGCGGCACCGTCGTCACCGGTCGTGTCGAGCGCGGCATCATCAAGGTCGGCGAGGAAATCGAAATCGTCGGTCTGAAGGACACCCAGAAGACCATCGTCACCGGCGTCGAAATGTTCCGCAAGCTGCTCGATCAGGGCCAGGCCGGCGACAACATCGGTGCTCTTCTCCGCGGTACCAAGCGCGAAGAAGTCGAGCGTGGCCAGGTTCTCTGCAAGCCGGGTTCGGTCAAGCCGCACACCAAGTTCAAGGCTGAGGCTTACATCCTCACCAAGGAAGAGGGTGGACGTCACACCCCGTTCTTCACCAACTACCGTCCGCAGTTCTACTTCCGCACGACCGACGTGACGGGCGTGGTTCATCTGCCGGAAGGTACTGAAATGGTGATGCCGGGCGACAACATCGCGATGGAAGTGCACCTGATCGTGCCGATCGCGATGGAAGAGAAGCTTCGCTTCGCTATCCGCGAAGGCGGCCGCACCGTCGGTGCAGGCGTCGTCGCAAGCATCATCGAGTAAAGACGCGAATAGAGGGTAGCGAGCAGGGGATTTCTGTTCGCTACTCACCACTCACTACTCGCTCTTAGAGAAAGACAAACGGCAATGAACGGCCAGAATATTCGCATTCGTCTCAAGGCGTTCGACCATCGAATTCTCGATACGTCGACCCGCGAGATCGTGAACACGGCAAAACGTACCGGTGCACAGGTTCGCGGACCCATTCCGCTGCCGACCCGCATCGAGAAGTTCACCGTCAACCGTTCGCCGCACGTCGACAAGAAGAGCCGCGAGCAGTTCGAGATGCGCACTCACAAGCGCCTTCTCGATATCGTCGATCCGACCCCGCAGACCGTGGACGCGCTGATGAAGCTCGACCTGGCCGCCGGTGTCGACGTCGAGATCAAGCTGTAAGATTTTTGTAAGTCCGCAGGTCGCGGACAGAAAGAACAGGAAGCACGCCGATGCGCTCCGGAGTGATCGCACAAAAGGTCGGGATGACGCGGGTCTTTACGGAGACCGGTGAACATATCCCTGTGACCGTGCTCAAGTTGGGCAATTGCCAGGTTGTTGGCCATCGCACCACTGACAAGAACGGTTATGTCGCTTTGCAGCTCGGTTCGGGCTCGCGCAAAAGCGTCTATCTGCCGAAGGCTGAGCGCGGCCAGTTCGCCGTCGCCAAGGTCGAGCCGAAGCGCAAGGTCGCGGAATTCCGCGTCTCGGAAGATTCGCTGATCCCGGTCGGCGCTGAAATCCAGGCGGACCATTTCGTCGTCGGCCAGTTCGTCGACGTGACCGGCACCTCGGTCGGTAAGGGCTTCGCCGGCGGCATGAAGCGCTGGAATTTCGGCGGCTTGCGTGCAACCCACGGCGTCTCGGTCTCGCACCGTTCGATCGGTTCGACCGGCGGCCGTCAGGATCCCGGCAAGACCTTCAAGAACAAGAAGATGCCTGGCCACATGGGCGTCGATCGCATCACCACGCTGAACCTGCGCGTTGTCCAGACGGACGTTGCGCGTGGTCTGGTCCTCGTCGAAGGCGCCGTTCCCGGCTCCAAGGGCGGATGGATCACGATGCGTGATGCGGTGAAGAAGCCGCTTCCGAAGGAAGCTGCGAAGCCCGGCAAGTTCAAGCTGGCTGGCGGAACCGATGCTGCTGCTCCTGAAGCGGCTCCGGCTGAGGAGGGTGCGTGATGGAATTGAAGGTCACAACCCTTGAAGGCAAAGCCGCTGGTTCGGTTCAGCTTTCCGACGAGATCTTCGGTCTTGAGCCGCGCAAGGATTTGATCCAGCGCGTCGTCAACTGGCAGCTCGCGAAGCGACAGGCCGGCACGCACAAGACCAAGGGCCGTGCGGAAGTCTGGCGCACCGGCAAGAAGATGTACAAGCAGAAGGGCACCGGTGGTGCGCGTCACGGCTCGGCTCGCGTTCCGCAGTTCCGCGGCGGTGGCCGTGCATTCGGTCCGGTCGTTCGCTCCCATGCGCACGATCTGCCGAAGAAGGTCCGCGCGCTCGGCCTGAAGCATGCTTTGTCGGCCAAGGCCAAGGACGGCGGTCTCGTTGTGATCGAGAATGCCGATCTGAAGGAAGCCAAGACCAAGGCGCTGCTCGGACACTTCTCGAGCCTGGAAATCACCAACGCGCTCATCATCGACGGCGCCGAAGTGAACACCGGTTTCGCGACCGCTGCACGTAACATTCCGCACATCGACGTGCTGCCGATCCAGGGCATCAACGTCTATGACATTCTGCGCCGTCAGAAGCTCGTTCTGACCAAGGCCGCTCTCGATGCGTTGGAGGCGCGCTTCAAATGAAGACTCAGGATGCGCGTCATTACGACATCATCGTTGCGCCGGTCGTGACCGAAAAGGCGACCGTGGCTTCCGAGCACAACAAGGTTGTGTTCAAGGTCGCGTCGAAGGCGACCAAGCCGCAGATCAAGGACGCGATTGAGAAGCTGTTCGACGTCAAGGTGAAGAGCGTCAACACGCTGGTTCGCAAGGGCAAGACGAAAGTCTTCCGCGGCCAGTTCGGTTCTCAGTCGGATACCAAGCGCGCTGTCGTGACCCTCGAAGAAGGTCACCGCATCGACGTGACCACCGGGCTGTAAGGCGAACGACGATGGCATTGAAAACATTCAACCCCACGACGCCAGGCCAGCGCCAGCTGGTAATGGTCGATCGTTCGGCGCTGTACAAGGGCAAGCCCGTCAAGGCTTTGACCGAAGGCAAGCACTCGTCCGGCGGACGCGGCAATACCGGCCGCATCACCGTGCGTTTCCGCGGCGGCGGCCACAAGCAGGCTTATCGCATCGTCGACTTCAAGCGTAAGAAGGTCGACGTGCCGGCCAAGGTCGAGCGTCTGGAGTACGATCCGAACCGCACCGCGTTCATCGCGCTGATCAAGTACGCCGATGGCGAGCAGGCCTACATCCTGGCGCCGCAGCGTCTGGCCGTTGGCGACACCGTTGTCGCCGGCAGCTACGTCGACGTGAAGCCGGGCAACGTCATGCCGCTCGGCAACATGCCGGTCGGCACCATCGTGCACAACGTCGAGCTGAAGATCGGGAAGGGCGGCCAGATCGCCCGTTCCGCGGGTACTTACGCCCAGATCGTCGGCCGCGACCATGACTTCGTGATCCTGCGTCTGAACTCGGGCGAACAGCGCCTGGTTCACGGCCGCTGCATCGCCACCATCGGTGCGGTGTCGAATCCGGACCACATGAACATCTCGATCGGCAAGGCCGGTCGTAAGCGCTGGATGGGCCGTCGTCCGCATAACCGCGGCGTCGTGATGAACCCCGTCGACCATCCGCACGGCGGCGGCGAAGGCCGCACCTCGGGCGGCCGTCACCCGGTTACTCCGTGGGGCAAGCCGACCAAGGGCAAGAAGACGCGTTCTAACAAGTCGACAAACAAGTTCATTCTCATCAGCCGCCACAAGCGGAAGAAGAAGTAAGGATCGCCGGACATGGTTCGTTCAGTCTGGAAAGGCCCGTTCGTTGAAGGCTCTCTGCTCAAGAAGGCAGATGCCGCGCGTTCGTCCGGCCGTCACGACGTTATCAAGATCTGGAGCCGCCGCTCGACGATCCTCCCGCAGTTCGTGGGGCTCACCTTCGGCGTCTACAACGGTCAGAAGCATGTTCCGGTCGCAGTGAACGAGGAAATGGTCGGTCACAAGTTCGGCGAGTTCTCGCCGACGCGGACCTTCCACGGCCATTCGGGCGACAAGAAAGCCAAGAAGTAAGGGCTTGAGGACTTAGTCATGAGCAAACCAAAGCGCGAACGGGTTCTCCCGGAAAACGAGGCAAAGGCGGTAGCCCGCATGCTTCGCGTCAGCCCGCAGAAGCTGAACCTTGTTGCGCAGTTGATCCGCGGCAAGAAGGCATCGTCTGCGCTCGCCGACCTGCAGTTCTCGCGCAAGCGGATCGCCGGCGACGTCAAGAAGTGTCTGGAGTCCGCGATCGCGAACGCCGAGAACAACCATGACCTCGATGTCGACGCCCTGGTCGTCGCAGAGGCGCATGTCGGCAACGGCATCGTGATGAAGCGTTTCGCACCGCGCGGCCGTGGCCGTTCGGGTCGTGTTTTTAAGCCGTTCTCGCAGCTGACGATCGTCGTTCGTCAGGTCGAGGCCGAGGCGAGCGCCTAAGGGCGGGAGAGAACGATGGGTCAGAAGATTAATCCAATCGGGCTGCGTCTGGGCATTAACCGGACCTGGGATTCCCGTTGGTTCGCCGGCAAGAACGAGTATGCGAAGCTCCTCCACGAGGACATCCGCATCCGTGAAATGCTGATGAAGGAACTGAAGCAGGCTGCGGTCGCGCGCATCGTGATCGAGCGCCCGCACAAGAAGTGCCGCGTGTCGATCCACTCGGCGCGTCCAGGTGTCGTGATCGGCAAGAAGGGCGCCGACATCGACAAGCTGAAGAAGAAGGTCGCTGAGATCACCGACTCCGACGTCGTGATCAACATCATCGAAATCCGCAAGCCGGAACTCGATGCGACCCTGGTCGCTGAGTCGATCGCGCAGCAGCTCGAGCGCCGCGTTGCGTTCCGCCGCGCCATGAAGCGCGCCGTTCAGTCGGCGATGCGTCTGGGCGCCGAAGGCATCCGAATCAACTGCTCGGGCCGTCTCGGCGGCGCCGAAATCGCGCGCATGGAATGGTATCGCGAAGGCCGCGTGCCGCTGCACACGCTGCGCGCCGATGTCGATTACGGGGTTGCGACCGCGTTCACGACGTTCGGTACCTGCGGCGTGAAGGTCTGGATCTTCAAGGGCGAAATCCTTGAGCACGATCCGATGGCGCAGGACAAGAAGATGGCTGAAGGCGACAGCGGACGTCCGCCACGTCGCGATGCAGCCTGATTGAAATTCGAAGAAGGTTTGAGGGCGTAAGCCATGATGCAACCAAAGAAGACAAAGTTCCGCAAGGCGCATAAGGGCCGTATCCACGGCGTCGCCTCGTCGGGTGCGACGTTGTCTTTCGGCCAGTTCGGCCTGAAGGCGATGGCGCCTGAGCGCATCACGGCGCGTCAGATCGAAGCCGCCCGTCGCGCGCTGACCCGTCACATGAAGCGTGCAGGCCGCGTCTGGATTCGCGTGTTTCCGGATCTGCCAGTGTCGAAGAAGCCCGCCGAAGTGCGAATGGGCTCGGGCAAGGGTACTCCGGAATTGTGGGTTGCCCGCGTCAAGCCCGGCCGTCTCATTTTCGAGATCGACGGCGTGACCCAGCAGACCGCGAAGGAAGCACTGTCGCTCGCTGCCGCCAAACTTCCGATCAAGACGCGCTTCGTTGCGCGCATTGCGGAGTAAGGAGCCGATCATGGCCGATTTGAAAGTCGAAGATATCCGCGCGATGAGCCCCGATCAGATGGACGAAGCCGTCCTCAATCTGAAGAAGGAGCGGTTCAACCTGCGCTTCCAGCGCGCCACCGGGCAGCTCGAGAACACCTCGCGCCTGCGCGAAGCTCGCCGCGATATCGCACGCATCAAGACTGTCGCTGCGCAGAAGCGCGCCGCGCAGACCAAGACGAAGTAAGGGGCGAAAGATGCCGAAGCGTACTCTCCAGGGCGTCGTCGTCAGCGACAAGCAGGACAAGACCATTGTCGTGCGTGTCGACCGCCGCTTCACCCACCCGATCTACAAGAAGACCATTCGCCGGTCCAAGAACTACCATGCGCATGACGAGAACAATCAGTTCAAGGCAGGCGACACGGTCTGGATCGAAGAAAGCAAACCACTCTCGAAATTGAAGCGCTGGACGGTTGTTCAGAGCGACAAGAAAACAGCTTAAGCGCAACTTCGCGCATCAGAAAGAGGACGAGGTGCATCAATGATTCAGATGCAGACCAACCTCGACGTGGCCGATAATTCCGGCGCGCGCCGTGTCATGTGCATCAAGGTTCTTGGAGGTTCCAAGCGCCGGTACGCGACTGTGGGTGACATCATTGTCGTTTCCATCAAGGAAGCCATCCCTCGCGGGAAGGTGAAGAAGGGCGACGTGATGAAAGCCGTCGTCGTTCGCGTTGCGAAGGATATTCGCCGCGCCGATGGTTCCGTCATCCGTTTCGACCGCAACGCGGCTGTGTTGATCAACAACCAGTCCGAGCCGGTCGGTACCCGTATCTTCGGGCCGGTGCCGCGCGAGCTTCGCGCCAAGAACCACATGAAGATCATCTCGCTTGCGCCGGAGGTGCTGTAATGGCTGCCAAGATCCGCAAGGGTGACAAGGTCATCGTGCTGAACGGCCGCGACAAGGGCCGGACCGGCGAAGTGTTTGAGGTGCGTCCCACCGAGAGCAAGGCGCTCGTGCGCGGCGTCAACCTGGTGAAGCGTCACCAGAAGCAGACGCAGGCGCAGGAGGGCGGCATCATCTCGAAGGAAGCCCCGATCCACCTGTCGAACATTGCGCTCGTCGGCAAGGACGGCAAGCCGACCCGCGTCGGCTTCAAGATCCAGAAGGACGGCACCAAGGTGCGCATTGAGAAGCGCTCGGGAGCAGAGATCAATGGCTGAGACCGCATACGTTCCGCGCCTGCGCGCGCAATTCGACAAAGAGATCCGCGGCAAGCTGGTTGAGCAGTTCGGTTACACGAACGCCCTGCAGGTGCCGGTTCTCGAGAAGGTCGTGCTCAACATGGGCATCGGTGAAGCCGTCAACGACCGCAAGAAGGTCGAACTGGCTGCTGCCGATCTCGCGCTGATCGCCGGCCAGAAGCCGATCGTCACGCATTCCCGCAAGGCGATCGCGACCTTCAAGCTGCGTGAAGGCCAGGCCATCGGCGCCAAGGTGACGCTGCGCAAGTCCAAGATGTACGACTTCGTCGATCGTCTTGTGAACATCGCGCTGCCTCGCGTTCGCGACTTCCGCGGCCTCAATCCGAAGAGCTTCGACGGCATGGGCAATTACTCGCTCGGCCTCAAGGAGCATCTGGTGTTCCCGGAAATCGACTACGACAAGTCGGGCGAGACCTGGGGCATGGACATTACGATCTGCACCACCGCGACCACAGACGATGAGGCGCGTGCGTTGCTGACCGCATTCAATTTTCCGTTCCGGCAGTGAGACACTGAACTAGTCAGCGTCTCAAACGCGGAAAGGTATGGAGACTACTCGTATGGCGAAGAAAAGTTCAGTCGAGAAGAATAACCGGCGTCAGAAGATGACGAAGAACGCTGCGGCCAAGCGCGCTCGCTTGAAGGCGATCATCGCCGACAAGAACAAGCCGATGGAAGAGCGTTTCGCGGCGACGATCAAGCTCGCCGAGATGCCGCGCAATTCGTCGGCGACCCGCATCCGCAACCGCTGCGAAATCAGCGGCCGTTCGCGCGCGGTCTATCGCAAGAACAAGATGAGCCGCATCGCGCTCCGTGATTATGGCTCGAAGGGCCTGATCCCGGGCCTCGTAAAGTCCAGCTGGTAAGGAGGGTCGGTCATGTCAACGCACGATCCGATCAGCGATCTCATCACCCGCATCCGCAACGCGCAGATGCGCTCCAAGTCCAAGGTTTCGACCCCGGGCTCGAAGATGCGCGCCAACGTTCTCGAAGTGCTGAAGACCGAGGGTTACATCCGCGGCTACGCAGCGGTCGAGCATGCCGGCGGCCACAACGAGCTGGAAATCGAACTGAAGTATTTCGACGGCGAGCCGGTCATCAAGGAGATCGAGCGCGTGTCGAAGCCGGGTCGCCGGGTTTACGCGTCGGTGAAGAATCTGCCGCGCGTCCGCAACGGTCTCGGTATCTCGGTTCTGTCGACGCCGAAGGGAATCATGGCTGACCACGACGCGCGTGACGCGAACGTGGGCGGCGAAGTTCTCTTCACGGTGTTCTAAGGAAGGAAGACCAATGTCACGCGTAGGCAAAAAGCCCGTCGCGATCGCCTCTGGCGTCACCGCGAATATCGAAGGGCAGACCGTCAAGATGAAGGGCCCGAAAGGCGCGCTTCAGTTCGTCGTGCATGATGACGTCTCGGTCGAGATGAAGGACGGCGCGATCACGGTTGCGCCGCGCTTCGAGACCAAGCGCGCGCGTTCGCTGTACGGCACCGCTCGCGCCCAGATCGCGAATCTGGTCGAAGGCGTCACCAAGGGCTTCGAAAAGAAGCTGGAAATCACCGGCGTCGGTTACCGCGCCGCGTTGCAGGGCAAGAACCTGCAGCTTGCGCTCGGCTACAGCCACGACGTGATCTACACGATCCCGGAAGGGATCACGATCACCGTGCCGAAGCCGACCGAAATCACCATCGTCGGCAACGACAGCCAGCGCGTCGGCCAGGTCGCCGCCGAGATCCGCAGCTATCGTCCGCCGGAGCCCTACAAGGGCAAGGGCGTGAAGTACGCCAACGAATTTATCTTCCGCAAGGAAGGCAAGAAGAAGTAACGGAGCCGGTCATGTCGAAACTCAAGGTCACGAATGCCCGGCGCAAGCAGCGCGTACGTCTCGCGCTGCGCCGGACGGCGAACGGGCGTCCGCGCCTGTCGGTGTTCCGCTCGTCGAAGCACATCTACGCTCAGGTCATCGACGACCTGAAGGGCGAGACGCTGGCTTCGGCCTCGTCGCTGGAAAAGACGATGCGCGATACCGGCAAGACCGGTGCCGACATCGATGCGGCGAAGGCTGTCGGCAAGCTGCTGGCGGAACGCGCCGTGAAGAACGGCGTCAAGGAAGTGGTTTTCGACCGTGGTGGCTATCTCTACCACGGCCGCGTCAAGGCGCTCGGCGAAGCCGCGCGGGAAAGCGGCTTGAGCTTCTAAGCTCAGCTTTTGAATTTGGTTTGAACGGACACAAGGTCAGGGGCGCGAGCCTCACAAGGATTGGAAAACACCATGGCAGGTGAACGCGAACGCGGCGGACGCGAGCGGGGCGGTCGGGATCGGGAAGAGCGCGACAGCGAGTTCGTCGACAAGCTCGTCCACATCAATCGTGTTGCGAAGGTCGTCAAGGGCGGCAAGCGCTTCGGTTTCGCAGCTCTGGTCGTCATCGGCGATCAGAAGGGCCGGGTCGGTTTCGGCCACGGCAAGGCGCGCGAAGTGCCTGAAGCGATCCGCAAGGCGACCGAGTCGGCCAAGCGCAACCTGACGCGCGTTGCTCTGCGCGAAGGCCGCACGCTGCATCACGACATTGCTGGCCGTCACGGCGCTGGCCGCGTCTATCTGCGCGCCGCTCCTGCCGGTACCGGCATCATCGCGGGCGGCCCGATGCGCGCTGTGTTCGAGACGCTCGGCATCCAGGACGTGGTAGCGAAGTCGATCGGTTCGTCGAACCCCTACAACATGGTTCGCGCGACGTTCGATGCGCTGAAGCATCAGGATTCGCCGCGTTCGGTTGCAAACCGTCGCAACATCAAGGTTTCCACGTTGCAGTCCCGCCGTGTCGGCGGCGACGCGGAAGCTGTCGCGGAATAATTAGGGCATGATCCGGAAAAGTGGTCTTCCGGTTTTCCGATAAGATCATGCCAGTCTGAAAAGACGTTTTGGAGTTAAGACAATGGCCAAGGCCGCAACGAAAACCATCAAGGTCGAGCAGACGGGTAGCCCGATCCGCCGTCAGGCCGCGCAGCGCGCGACCCTGATCGGTCTGCGTCTCAACAAGATCGGCCGTGTCTCTGAGTTGCAGGATTCGCCTGCGGTTCGCGGCATGATCGATAGGGTCAAGCACCTCGTTCGCGTCGTCGACGAGAAGTAAGGAAGCAAGCGATGAAGCTCAATGAGATCGCCGACAACAGCGGCTCGCGCAAGAAGCGCATGCGGGTTGGCCGTGGCATTGGCTCCGGCAAGGGCAAGCAGGCAGGCCGCGGCGGCAAGGGCCAGACCGCGCGTTCGGGCGTGCGCATCAAGGGCTTTGAAGGCGGCCAGATGCCGCTGCATCGCCGTCTGCCGAAGCGCGGCTTCAACAACATCTTCCGGCTCGAACTGACCGAGGTCAATCTCGACCGTCTTCAGGAAGCCGTCGATGCCAAGAAGCTCGATGCGAGCGCGACCGTCAACGCGGAGTCGCTGGTGAAGTCCGGACTGCTGCGCCGTTCGAAGGACGGCGTGCGGCTGCTCGGCCGCGGCGAACTCAAGGCCAAGCTCAACATCGAAGTGCACGGCGCGACCAAGTCCGCGATCGAGGCAGTCGAGAAGGCTGGCGGAACGGTGAAGATCCTGGCGCCGGCGAAGGACGAAGCTGCGCAGAAGGCCGCTGCCAAGAAGCCGAACAGGAAGGCTTCGTAAGTTCGACCGATCCCGCCTTTGTGACCGGCACCCGCGACAAGACTTCCTATATGGTCGTGCGAAGTCTTAAAAATCGCAGGCGTCCGGCCCATAAGGCTCGGTACTGACGAATAGAAGGATCGGAGCCTCGGATGGCCTCTGCAGCGGAACAACTGGCGGCAAACCTCAACTTCGCGGCATTCGCAAAGGCTGACGAACTCAAGAAGCGCATCTGGTTCACACTGGGTGCGCTGCTTGTTTATCGGCTCGGCACCTACATCCCGCTGCCTGGCATCGATCCGAACATCTGGGAGCAGGTGTTCAAGTCGCAGGCCGGCGGTATTCTCGGCATGTTCAACATGTTCGCCGGCGGCGGCATTCACCGCATGGCGATTTTCGCGCTGAACATCATGCCGTACATCTCGGCATCGATCATTCTTCAGTTGCTGACGACTGTTTCGCCGCAGCTCGAGGCCCTCAAGAAAGAGGGTGAATCGGGCCGCAAGCAGATCAACCAGTACACCCGCTATCTCACTGTCGTTCTCGCGGCGTTTCAAGCTTACGGCATCGCCGTCGGTCTCGAAGGCGCGGGCAATGTCGTGTCCGATCCCGGCATGTTCTTCCGCATTTCGACGGTCATCACGCTGACCGGCGGCACCATGTTCCTGATGTGGCTCGGCGAGCAGATCACCTCGCGCGGCATCGGCAACGGCATTTCGCTGATCATTCTGGCCGGCATCGTCGCCGAACTGCCGTCGGCCATCGCCGGCACGCTCGAACTCGGCCGTCAGGGTGCGCTGTCCACGTTCCTGATTCTTGCGATCATCATCATGGCCGTTGCGGTCATCATGCTGATCGTGTTCGTCGAGCGCGCGCAGCGCCGCCTGTTGATCCAGTATCCGAAGCGCCAGGTCGGCAACAAGATGTTCGAGGGTCAGTCCTCGCATCTGCCGCTCAAGCTCAACACCGCGGGCGTGATTCCGCCGATCTTCGCGTCGTCGCTGCTTTTGCTGCCGACCACGATCGCGAGCTTCAACGCCGGCAAGGGCCCTGAGTGGTTCCAGTGGCTGACGACGCAGCTCAGCCACGGCCGCCCGCTGTTCCTCTTTCTGTATCTCGCGATGATCGTGTTCTTCGCGTTCTTCTATACGGCGATCGTGTTCAACCCGACGGAGACCGCCGACAATCTCAAGAAGCATGGCGGCTTCATTCCCGGCATTCGTCCCGGTGAGCGCACGGCCGAGTACATCGACTACGTGCTGTCGCGCATCACCGTGATCGGCGCGATCTATCTGGCGGTCGTCTGTCTGATCCCGGAAATCCTGATCTCTTACGCGTCGGTGCCGTTCTATCTTGGCGGTACGTCGCTGCTGATCGTCGTCAGTGTGACGATGGATACGGTCGCCCAGGTGCAGGGCTACTTGCTGGCGCACCAGTACGAAGGGCTGATCCGAAAATCGAAACTGAGGGGCCGCCGTAAATGAGGTTGATTCTTCTCGGGCCGCCGGGGGCGGGCAAGGGAACACAGGCGCATCGACTGGTTCACAAGCACGGTATCGTTCAGCTCTCCACCGGAGAGATGCTCCGTGCCGCTGTTGCAGCCGGAACGCCGGTCGGCCTCAAGGCGAAGGACATCATGGCCAGCGGCGCGCTGGTGCCTGACGAGGTCGTGGTCGGAATTATCGCGGATCGCATCGAAGAGCCGGACGCGAAGAAGGGTTTCATCCTCGACGGTTTTCCGCGCACCGTGCCGCAGGCGCAGGCGCTGGACGAACTGCTCAAGAGGAAGCATCTCAAGCTCGACGCCGTGGTTGAGCTGCGTGTGAACGAGAGCGCGCTGCTGGAGCGGGTCGAGACTCGGGTCGCGCAGATGCGCGAGCGCGGCGAAGAGGTCCGTATCGATGATACGCCGGAGGTGCTCTCCAAGCGCCTGGCCAGCTATCGCGCCCAGACCGAGCCGCTGGTTCACTACTACTCGGAGAAGCGCAAGCTCATCACCATCGACGGCATGATGACCATCGAGCAGGTGACATCCGCGATCAACCGGGTGCTGGCGGCGCTGGAAGCCGATTCGGCTGCCAAGGCGGCCAAGAAGGGCGCCCGGAAGACCGCGAAGCCGGCCACGGGCGCAAAAAAGGCCGCCAAGAAAGCTGTCAAGGCCCCTGCGAAGAAGGCCAAAAAGGCCGCGAAACCGGCCAGCAAGGCTGCCAAGGGGGCTAAAAAGGCCACCGCCAAGGCCAAAAGCCGGGCGGCTGGAACCAAAGCCGCCAAGACCCGAAAAGTGGCTAAAAAGGCCACGAAAAAGAGCGCTAAGGCCGTCAAACGGTTGACGAAACGCCGCTAAATACATTAATAAGCCCGCATCCAGTCGGATAGTTCAGACGATGCCGGGCCCCGAAAGAAAAGTGGGGAGGGCGTCGTGTTTGCGTTTGTGAACACCCGCCCGACGCCAGAGACCTAACAAAGACAAGCTGTCCGATGCGGACGGCGACAGGAGCGAAGACCGTGGCCCGTATTGCAGGCGTCAACATTCCGACCAACAAGCGCGTTCTGATCGCGCTTCAGTACATTCATGGCATCGGCCAGAAGAACGCCGCGACCATCGTGGAGCAGCTCAAGATTCCGGCCGACCGCCGCGTCTCGCAGCTCACCGACGCCGAAGTTCTTCAGATCCGCGAAATGATCGACCGCGATTTCCTGGTCGAGGGCGACCTGCGCCGCGAAGTCGGCATGAACATCAAGCGCCTGATGGACCTCGGCTGCTACCGCGGCCTGCGTCATCGCCGCGGCCTTCCGGTGCGCGGTCAGCGGACCCACACCAACGCGCGCACGCGCAAGGGTCCTGCCAAGGCCATCGCCGGCAAGAAGAAGTAATTTCGTTTCGACCACTGAACCGATCCGGCTCGCGAGGGCCGGGTGATCACCTGAATTTCCCCAGCGTCTGGAATCACGGACGCGCTTGAAGGAAGAGAAGAGACTTATGGGTAAAGAAGCCACACGCGTCCGCCGCCGTGAACGCAAGAACATCGCCTCCGGCATCGCGCACGTGAATTCGTCGTTCAACAACACGACCATCACCATCACCGACGCGCAGGGCAACACCATTGCCTGGTCGTCGGCCGGCACGATGGGCTTCAAGGGATCGCGCAAGTCGACTCCGTACGCGGCTCAGGTTGCCGCCGAAGACGTATCGAAGAAGGCGCAGGAACACGGCATGCGCACGCTCGAAGTCGAAGTTGCCGGTCCGGGTTCGGGCCGTGAGTCGGCTCTGCGCGCGTTGCAGGCTGCGGGCTTCACCGTCACCTCGATCCGTGACGTGACCACGATCCCGCACAACGGTTGCCGTCCGCGTAAGCGCCGGCGCGTCTGATTGTTTGGACTGCCGCGGGCGATATGCGCCCGCGTTACTTTTTTGATGCGATGACGCGGGTCGCTCCCGCGCCGCCAGACCTCCAACGCCAGTGATTTTGATGGCATGGGTGAACAAGTGACGATCCAGAAAAATTGGCAAGAACTCATTCGTCCGAACAAGCTCAACGTGACGCCTGGTTCGGATCCGACCCGTTTCGCAACCGTCGTTGCCGAACCGCTCGAGCGCGGCTTCGGCCAGACGCTGGGCAACGCGCTGCGCCGCGTGCTGCTGTCTTCGCTGCAGGGCGCTGCCGTGCAGTCGGTTCACATCGATGGCGTGCTGCACGAGTTCTCCTCGATCGCCGGTGTGCGCGAGGACGTGACCGACATCGTGCTGAACGTGAAGGACATCTCGATCAAGATGCAGGGCGAAGGCCCGAAGCGCATGGTCGTGAAGAAGTCGGGTCCGGGCGTCGTCACCGCCGGTGACATTCAGACCGTCGGCGATGTCGTCGTGCTGAACCCCGAGCTTCAGATCTGCACCCTCGACGAGGGCGCTGAAATCCGCATGGAGTTCACCGTGAACTCCGGCAAGGGCTACGTCGCAGCCGAACGCAACCGTCCCGAGGACGCGCCGATCGGCCTGATCCCGGTGGACAGCCTGTTCTCGCCGGTTCGCAAGGTGTCCTACAAGGTTGAGAACACCCGCGAAGGCCAGATTCTCGACTATGACAAGCTGACGCTCACGATTGAAACCAACGGCGCGATCTCGCCGGACGACGCGCTCGCTTACTCGGCGCGCATCCTGCAAGACCAGCTCAACGTGTTCGTGAACTTCGAGGAACCCCGCAAGGAGGTTGCCGCCGAGATCATTCCGGATCTCGCCTTCAATCCTGCGTTCCTCAAGAAGGTCGACGAACTCGAACTGTCGGTTCGTTCGGCCAACTGCCTGAAGAACGACAACATCGTCTACATCGGCGACCTCGTGCAGAAGTCGGAAGCGGAAATGCTCCGCACCCCGAACTTCGGCCGCAAGTCGCTGAACGAAATCAAGGAAGTGCTGGCCCAGATGGGTCTGCACCTCGGCATGGAAGTGCCCGGTTGGCCGCCGGAGAACATCGACGAACTGGCCAAGCGCTTTGAGGATCACTACTGAGCGAAATCGCGTGATGGCCGGATCTCTGGCCATGACGTTCGGGCGAACGCAGGCAGCCCACCTGAGCAACATGTCCGACGAACCGTCGCGGCAATCGAAATTGAGGAATAAGTCATGCGTCACGGCAAGGTTCATCGGAAACTCAACCGCACCGCGGAGCATCGCCGCGCGATGTTCGCCAACATGTGCGCCGCGCTGATCAAGCACGAGCAGATCGTCACCACCTTGCCGAAGGCGAAGGAGCTTCGCCCGATCGTCGAGAAGCTGGTGACGCTCGGCAAGAAGGGTGGTCTCGCGCTGCGCCGTCAGGCGATCAGCGAAATGCGCGATGTCGATCAGGTCAAGAAGCTGTTCGACGTTCTGGCGCCCCGCTACAAGGATCGTCAGGGCGGCTACACCCGCATCATCAAGGCCGGCTTCCGCTACGGCGACAACGCGCCGATGGCCGTGATCGAGTTCGTCGACCGCGACGTCGATGCCAAGGGCCAGGATTCGGGCCCGGTGCAGGAAACGGCGTCGGAAGCGGCGTAAGCCCTCACTGTCCCGTCATTCCGGACGCCGCGTAGCGGTGATCCGGAATTCACAGCAGACAGTTTCTGGATTCCGGGTTCGCGCGAAGAGCGCGCCCCGGAATGACAGTTCAAGCGGCGCCTTGTGCGCCGCTTTTTTATTGGCGGATGTTTCCTGCGCGGCCACGATGCCATGACCCGGCGGAAACGATCCTGCACTAGCCGCTAAGCGCGGCCACTCCTAATGTCGGATGGACAGGAGCAACTCATATGAAAATCGATCTTTCAGGCACCACAGCAATTGTGACCGGCTCGACCGGCGGCATCGGACTGGCCATCGCCAAAGGCCTCGCGGGGGCCGGGGCGAGCGTCGTGGTCAACGGCCGCACCCAGGCCAAGGCGGACGCCGCAGCAGAGGCCATCGTCAAGCCGGTGCCGGGAGCCAAGGCGCGGGGCGTCGCCGCGGACGTATCCACCGCGGAGGGATGCGCGAAACTCGTCGAGGCCGTGCCCAGCGCGGATATTCTCATCAACAACGCCGGCATCTTCGAGCCGAAGGACTTTTTCGATATTCCCGACGCGGACTGGACCCGCTTTTTCGAGGTCAACGTCATGTCCGGCGTGCGGCTGTCGCGCGCCTACGTGCCGGGAATGCTGAAGCGCAACTGGGGCCGCATCGTTTTCATCTCGTCGGAATCGGGGATCAACATTCCGAGTGAGATGATTCACTACGGCATGTCCAAAACAGCGCAAATCTCGGTTTCTCGCGGTCTGGCCGAACTGACCAAGGGCACCAACGTGACCGTTAATTCGGTGCTGCCGGGGCCGACCCTGTCGGAGGGCGTCGAGGTCTTCGTGAGGGATCTGGCGAAGCAGAACGGCCAGTCGGTCGAAGAGGCGGCCTCGCAGTTCGTCAAGCAGCACCGCGGAACGTCGCTGATCCAGCGGTTCGCGAGCGTCGATGAGATCGCCAACATGGTGGTCTATATCTCTTCGCGCGAAGCGTCGGCGACCAACGGCGCGGCGCTGCGGGCCGAAGGCGGCATCATCCAGACGATCGCGTAGCCGTTTCGAGAAGCAACAGATTGATTTCGGCGTTCTCCGGGAATGATTTTCTTCCGGGACGTCGTGTCGCATGCGACAAACGTCGCAGATCGGCTGTTTGTCACATCACTGTAACGCGACTGTCGCATTAATGCGGCCATGCTCATGGCTGCAATGCAGCACGCCGGCTCGTCTTGTCCGCGACAATTGTCGTTCTAGATCAAGCCAATACGGCACGACTTTCAATGATCGGCTGACGTCATCGTGTGGACGACTGTTTTGAATGAAGAAACCGCCAATCTCTCGCCGTCGCGCTTCGAGCCGGGCGGCTGGATGCAGTGGCCCCACAATGAGGACTACAGCCTTCAGTTCATGCGTGTTTTAGCCTCCGCGCAGGAAGGCGGCAGCACGATCTCGGAATGCTTCCTGACGGCGAGCCGTATCACAGCCGGCGACGACGAAAGCTGGTATCGCGCTTGGAATGCCATCGCCAACGTCAACAAGGCGCGCGGCAATCTCGCGCAAGCGGCGGGCAATATCCCTTCGGCGCGTAGCAACTGGCTGCGGGCATCGAGCTACTACCGGACATCGGAAGTCTTTCTGAAGCAGGATGACGTGCGGCGCGCGACCGCGCTGGAGCAGATGCGGGCCTGCGCGAATCAGGTAGTCACGCATCAGCCGGCGGGCGGCGAACTGGTTCGCATTCCCTGTTTCGAGAAAGGCTTTGTTGAAGCCTATTTCCTGCCCGCGCCCGGTTCGGATCTACAGACATCTGTCATTGTTTGTGTTGGCGGTCCGGAGCACTTCAAGGAAGAGCATCTGCTGACGCTGCTGCGGCATGCTCATTCACGCGGCCTGTCACTGCTGCTGGCCGATCTTCCGGGGCAGGGAGGCGCGCCGAAGCTCAAGGCGATGGTGCGATACGAGGTTGAGACCGCGATCAGTTGCTGCGTGGACTATCTGATTGCGCGCGGCGATATCGACGAGCGGCGGATCGCCATTTTCGGCGACGGACTGGGCGCCGCCTATGCCTCGCGCGCTGCTGGTCTCGACGACCGGTTTGCCGCGGCAGTATGTGATGCCGGAATCTGGGACATGCACCAGCGCGTGACCGCGACGCAATGGATGTCCGGACACGACGGCGAGGACGCGATCGGTGACGAGATTCTCAGGATGCAGCGTCATGGCGGCATCACCAGCATCAAGTGTCCGATTCTGATGACGTTCGGGGAGTTTGACTGGCTCGATACCCGCCACGCCGACGCTCTGTGCGCGGCGTTAAGGGAGGAGGGCGCGGACGTGACGTTGAAGGTGTTCTCCGCCGCCGAGACCGCTACGGCGCATGGTCAATCCGACAACCCGACCATTGGCAACGAGTTCATCTTCGACTGGATATCGGCGCGCCTGCGAACGGCACCTGCGCTCGCGGATTAAAGATCAGCTCCCTGCGGCGATCATCTGCGCGGCTTTCGCCAGGCGCTCCTTGAGCGTCGAGAGCTTGTCGGTGAGATCGCGGAACGTCTGCGTCGAGAAATCCGAGAAGACGAGATTGTCCGCGACCACCTGCTGCGAGTAGAGATTCGCGATCTGCTTGTGAGCCTTGTCGGTCAGCGACATCAGCACGACGCGCGCATCTTCCTTCGATGCCACACGGCGCATGAAGCCGTGCTTTTCCAGGCTTTTTGTCTGGGTGGTCACGAACGAAGGATCGACATGAAGCTTTGTCGAGACCTCCCGGACCGAAATACCTTTGCCCTCATCGAGATCGTTGACCGCCATCAGGATCAGCCATTGCGGACAGGTGATGTCCAGCATGCGCGCCCAGTTGGAACGGATTTCTTCGAGATGTGTGTTGATCGAAATAACATCCCAGATGAACTTCCGGACCAGCGCATCGTCTGGTCCCATGGGATGAGTGTCGCGCGCCGTGCCGCGCGGACTCGCAAGATGACGTTGAGATGAAATTTTCTTGGCGGAGAGTCTGCCAGCCATTTATTTTTACCTTGGCGAGGGAATACAGGAAAAATATGCCAGCCTTTTACGCTTTGCAACCACCGCGAGTGTCATCCCGCTGACATGATGTGGCGGGGAAAGCACATGATCGTGGTCAAATAAAAGCATGAGTAAATCAATTATTGTAATCATCTGATGCTTGCGGTCATTGTTCCTCCGTCAGCCGGAGACGTCGGGTGACTCGTTGGTGGTCTCGCCCGGAAGGCAAGGCGACCGGCGGTAAGCGGGGATCAAGGGGCTGATTGGGGTGGCTAGCGCCACGGGAAGCGGACCTTTCCTCAATTGAACAATTTTGGAGGTTTTATGAGCAAGATTAAGAGCCTTATCCTGGGTTCGGCGGCCGCGCTGGCTGCTGTCGCAGGAGCACAGGCGGCTGATCTTCCCGTTAAGGCGAAAGCGGTCCAGTACGTAAAAATCTGCTCCCTGTATGGAGCGGGTTTCTACTATATCCCCGGCACCGACACCTGCATCAAGCTGGGCGGCTACGCTCAACTCGATCTGACGGTCAACGGTAGCGCAAACGGCCAGCCGGCGTGGAACAACAGCGCCAATACAGGCCTGCAGAACCGGTCGTCGGACTACTTCGTCACGCGCACCCGTACCCAGCTGAACATCGACACCCGCACCGCCAGCGAGTGGGGCGTTGTCCGCACCTATTGGGCGAGCAACTTCCAGCACACCTCGGGTGACGGTCCGTCGTCCGGCGTCCTCACCATGGACCTCGGCTTCGTCCAGTTCGCCGGCTTCACCTTCGGTAAGGCGATTTCGGCCTTCCAGACCCCTTGGGGCGGCACGCCGGTTGGTCTCAACACGTCGAACCTGATCGGCGGTTATGACAACTCCACCGGCATCACCCAGATTGCCTACACATGGCAGTTTGGCAACGGCGTGTCGGCTTCGGTCGCTGTTGAAGACAACCGTGTCATCAATCGCGCTCCGATCTTCAACGGCGCGAATGCATCGACCGCGGCCCAGTTCTTCACCGGCGCCTACACCAACGCGTCCGGCGGTCAGGCTTCGCCTGATTTCGTCGGCAACGTTCGCATCGACCAGGCGGCCTTCACCGCCCAGTTGTCGGGCGGTCTGCATAACATTCGCGCCAACTACTATGGCGCGACGGAACCCACCGGCCATCCAAGCGATGAATGGGGCTTCGCGATCCAGGGCGGTCTGCAGCTGAAGAACCTGCCGACAGGCCCAGGCGACAAGCTGTCGATCACTGCGATCTACGCTGATGGCGCACCGAAGTACGCGATCAACGGCACCACCGGCAACAGCTTCGACGCGTTCAACAACTCGGGTACCTCGAGCCCGGCGTTCTACCAGACGTTCGCTGTGGCCGCTTTGCTTGACGGTGTTTACGGACCCGGCGGCTCGATCCAGAAGACCAAGGTCTGGGCCGTGCAGGGCGGCTTCGAACACAACTGGAATCCCCAGTGGCAGACCAGCGTGTTCGGCAGCTACACCAATGTCGATTACAACGGAACAGCGACCGGCATCATCTGCACCAACACCGCGGCGTTCTACGGTGTAGGCAGCACCTGCAACCCGGACTTCAACATCTGGCAGATCGGTTCGCGTACGGCATGGACTCCGGTTCGTAACCTGACGCTCTCCGGCGAAGTGCTGTACTCGACGCTCGACCAGAGCAACACGGGCGGTACCACTGCTGTTGCAGCGGGTGCAGCTGGTCTCTTCAAGCCGGCTGGCGCTTACGAGTTCAAGGACCAGGGCAACCTGTCCGGCAGCTTCCGCGTCCGCCGCACTTGGTAATCGCCTGACGGCGATGATCACCTGAACAAGGAAACCCCGGCAGACAACTGCCGGGGTTTTTCTTTTGTGCATTCGAAAGTGGAAACCCTTTGCGAAGAGATCATGCCCGAACCGAAAACAGGCGAGGCGTAATCGGCGATACCGAACAAACAGATCCCGCATTGCACACACGCAATCGTGAGATGAAAAGTGTCGCGGGATTGTTTGACTAAATAAGGTAATTAAGGCATGTTCCGGCCGTAGTGTGGTGGCGCAGAGCCGCCGTTCCCGAGCGCGGATACTGACAAAGTTTTTTGCCTAAAATCTCCCATGACCTCCGGCAATGCCCTGCCGGAGGTTTTTTATTGGGTGAGGCACGATGAGTGCGAGGGGCCTCTTACCAGCCTTCCAGCACCAGCTTGCCGGTCGAGCGGCCGCCCTCCAGCAGCGTGTGAGCCTGCTTGAGATTCGCCGCGTTGATCTTGCCGAGCACCTTGTCGAGGGTGGTGCGCAGCACGCCGTTGTCGATCAGGCTGGCGACGTCATCGAGCAGCTTGTGCTGCGCGATCATATCGTCGGTCTGGAACGATGAGCGCGTGAACATCGATTCCCAGTGCAGCGATACCGCCTTGCCCTTCAGGAGATTGACATTGAGCGACGCCGGATCATCGATCAGCCCGAGCTTGCCTTGCGGCGCGACGACATCGGCAAGTGCCGCGAAGTGCTGTTCGGTGTTGGTGAGCGCTGCGATCAGCGCCACTGGCGGAACTTTCAGCGCGGCGATCTGTTCCTTCATCGGTTTGGAATGATCGATTACATGATGCGCGCCGAGCTCAAGACACCATTTGCTGGATTCGGGGCGTGACGCCGTGGCGACCACGGTGAGACCGGTGAGACGCCGCGCAAGCTGAATGAGAATTGAACCGACGCCGCCGGCGCCGCCGATGATCAGCAGCGTGCGCGGATCGACGCTTTTGCCCGGCGCAACGCCGAGGCGGTCGAACAACAGTTCCCATGCCGTGATGGAGGTCAGGGGCAGGGCGGCCGACTGCGCGAACGACAGCGTCTTCGGCTTGTGGCCGACGATCCGCTCATCCACCAGATGAAACTCCGAGTTGGTGCCCTGACGCTGGATCGAGCCGGCGTACCAGACCTCATCGCCCGGCTTGAACAGCGACACGTCGGGTCCGACTGCATCCACCACGCCGGCGGCGTCAAAGCCGAGAATCTTCGTTTCACCTGCGGGCGGCTCAGCGCGCTTGCGGACTTTGTAGTCCACCGGGTTCGCGGAAATCGCCTTCACTGCGACGCAGATGTCGCGCCCCTTGGGTTCAGGCTTTGCGGTCTCGAAATCGATCAGCGCCTCCGCGGCATCGATCGGCAGCGACTTCTTGTAACCTACGGCCTTCATTGTTCTTGCTCCATCTGGACCATTGTGGTCTCCGCGACTTACCTGTCGCGCTTAGGCCGTGTTTGCAAGTACTGTCATTTTAGGGATATAGTCACCGTTCGGATACCATTGGAAAATCCCACATGAAACGACAGGATTTCGGCTGCGCTCCGGGCTGTTCGGTGGAGGTCACGCTCGATCTGATCGACGGCAAGTGGAAGGGCGTTATTCTCTATCACTTGCAGGAGGGGCGGCTGCGCTTCGGCGAATTGCGCAAGCGGCTGCCGCGGATCACCCAGCGGATGCTGACCAAGCAGCTTCGCGCGCTGGAGGAGGATGACCTGATCATCCGCAAGGTGTATGCCGAGGTTCCGCCGCGGGTGGATTATGAACTGTCCGAGACCGGGCAACGGCTGCGGCCGGTGATCGATGCGCTCAAGAAGTGGGGCGACGACAATCGTGCCCGGCTAGATGCGGCATCGGACAACAAAGCTGCGGGAACAAGGAAAGGCAACGCGCGGCCGGACACCGCGAAGCGTCCGTCGAGGCAGCCGCAACCCGCGGAATAGTGATTTCTCCCGCCACCCTGGCGTGGCTCTATCTTTGGCATCAAGTTCAGGACTGTTTTCATGACCGTTGTTCACGCGCTCATTGCGCTCACCATCTCCTCCGTTCTCGCCGCGCCCGCGCTGGCGCAGGATCGCGTTGTTCCGGGCTCGCAGACCCAGCTCCGCTTGTCGTATGCGCCGATTGTTCAGCGCGTGCAGCCGGCGGTGGTGAACGTCTATGCCGCCAAGGCGGCGCCGCGCAATCCGCTGCTCGACGATCCGATGTTCCGCCGCTTCTTCGGCGTTCCCGGCAACCAGCCCGAACAGATGCAGCGTTCGCTCGGCTCCGGCGTGATGGTCGATGCGTCGGGTCTCGTGGTCACCAACAACCACGTCATTGAAGGCGCCGACCAGGTGAAAGTCTCGCTGTCCGACAAGCGCGAGTTCGAAGCCGAGATCGTGCTGAAGGACAGCCGCACTGATTTGGCGGTGCTGCGCCTGAAGGACGTGAAGGAAAAATTCCCGGTGCTCGACTTCTCGAATTCGGACGATGCGCTGGTCGGCGACGTCGTGATTGCCATCGGCAATCCGTTTGGCGTCGGACAGACCGTGACCCACGGCATCATCTCGGCGCTGGCGCGCACGCAGGTCGGCATCACCGACTATCAGTTTTTCATCCAGACAGACGCGGCGATCAATCCGGGCAATTCCGGCGGCGCGCTGGTGGACATGACCGGCAAGCTGGTCGGCGTGAACACCGCGATCTTCTCACGCTCCGGTGGCTCGCAGGGCATCGGCTTTGCCATTCCGGCCAACATGGTGCGCGTCGTTGTTGCCTCGGCCAAGGGCGGCGGCAGTGCGGTGAAGCGTCCGTGGCTCGGCGCGCGCCTCCAGGCGGTGACGCCTGAGATTGCTGAGACCCTCGGATTGAAGCGTCCGACCGGCGCGCTGGTGGCGAATATCTCTGAGGGAAGTCCGTCGGCAAAGGCCGGGCTGAAGCTGTCCGACCTGATCGTGTCTATCGACGGCCAGGTCGTCGACGATCCGAATGCGTTCGATTATCGCTTTGCGACGCGTCCGCTCGGCGGCACGGCGCAGGTCGAAGTGTTGCGCGCCGGCAAGCCGGTCAAGCTTTCGGTCGCGCTGGAAACCGCGCCGGACACCGGACGCGACGAGATCGTCATCAAGGCGCGTTCGCCGTTCCAGGGCGCGAAGATCGCCAACATCTCACCGGCGCTGGCGGATGAACTGAAGCTCGACAGCAGTATCGAGGGCGTGGTCGTGACCGATTTGCCCGACAATGCAGTCGCGGCGAATGTCGGATTCAAGAAGGGTGATGTGATCGCCATGGTGAACGGCCAGAAGATCGGCCGGACCAAGGATCTCGACAAGCTCGCCACCGAAGGCTCGCGGCTCTGGCGCATCACGGTGATCCGCGGCGGCCAGCAATTGTCCGTAGTGCTCGGGGGATGAAGTTTCCGGCGAGACCTTTCCTAACCTCGCCCCGTTCTTGCGGGGAGAGGTCGGATTGCGAAGCAATCCGGGTGAGGGGCTCTTGCTTCTTGTTAAGTTGCCCCTCACCCCAACCCTCTCCCCGTAAACGGGGAGAGGGAGCAGAAAAGGCGTCATGAGCCCGAAGCGACCACAGCAGTCAGCGAACCTCTTCGCCGCAGCCGGCATGGAGCAGGACGCACCGCGTCCGCTGCCGGACAAGCTGCGGCCGCGGACGCTTGCGGATGTGGTCGGGCAGGATCACATCCTCGGCCCCGATGGCGCGCTGACGCGGATGCTGGAGACCCGCACGCTGGGCTCGCTGGTGTTCTGGGGACCGCCCGGCACCGGCAAGACCACGGTGGCGCGGCTGCTGGCGGATGCGACCGAGCTTGAGTTCGAGCAGATCTCCGCGGTGTTCTCCGGCGTCGCTGACCTGAAGAAGGTGTTCGACGCTGCACGCGCCCGCCGCGAAATGGGCAAGGGCACGCTCTTGTTCGTCGACGAGGTGCATCGCTTCAATCGCGCGCAGCAGGATTCGTTTCTGCCGGTGATGGAAGACGGGACGGTGGTGCTGGTCGGTGCGACCACCGAAAACCCGTCATTTGAACTCAACGCGGCGCTTCTGTCGCGCGCACGGGTGCTGGTGTTTCACTCGCTCGACGCGGAGGCGGTCGAAAAACTCTACGCCCGCGCCGAAGAAGTTGAAGGCAGGAAGCTGCCGCTCGACGCGGAAGCCCGTGCCGTGCTGGTGCGGATGGCCGACGGCGACGGCCGCGCCGCGCTGACCTTGGCGGAGGAAGTCTGGCGCGCCGCGCGAAGGGACGAAATTTTCAATGCCGCGCAGTTGCAGGACATTCTCCAGCGCCGCGCGCCGATCTACGACAAGTCCGCCGACGGTCATTACAACCTGATCTCGGCGCTGCATAAATCCGTGCGCGGCTCCGATCCCGATGCATCGCTCTATTACCTCGTGCGCATGCTGGACGCCGGCGAGGATCCGCTGTTCCTGGCGCGGCGTGTGGTGCGGATGGCGGTGGAGGACATCGGGCTCGCCGATCCTCAGGCGCTGGTGATCTGCAACGCGGCCAAGGATGCCTATGACTTTCTCGGTTCTCCGGAGGGCGAACTCGCGATTGCGCAGGCGGTGATCTATCTCGCCACCGCGCCGAAATCCAATGCAGGCTATATGGCGTACAAGGCTGCGATGCGCACGGCGAAGGAGGGCGGCTCGCTGTTGCCACCCAAGCACATCCTCAATTCGCCGACCAAGCTGATGAAGTCCGAGGGCTATGGCGGCGGCTATGAGTACGATCACGACGCGCCGGATGCTTTCTCGGGGCAGGATTACTTCCCGGAAGCGCTTGGCCGCCAGACATTCTATGATCCGCCGGATCGCGGTTTCGAGCGCGAGATTCGCAAGCGCCTTGAGTATTGGGCCAAGCTGCGAAAAGAGCGAAGGGGCCGGGGCGAATGAGCAGCTTCAGCAAAACAACCCGAGCGCTTGCCGCACTGGCCTCATTGACGTGGGCCGGCATTGCGTCAGCCCAAACCGTTGAGGTTGCGCCGGGCGTTCAGGTATCAAAGAAGACTTACTCCGCGCCGCTCAACGAGCAGCCATTCTATGGATTTGCCGAGAAGACGCCGGAGCTGCGCGCAACGGATGAACGCTTTGTGTCGGCGCTGACCAAGGCCGCCGGAACACGGCAAAGGGCGTTTGAAGAAACCACCATGCGCGGCTGGCGGGCGATTGGCTCCGGCAACACCGCCGAGGCTGCGCAGCGGTTCAATCAGGCGTTTCTGCTGGCTCCCGAGCAGAGCGGCGTTTATCACGGCTTCGCGGCGGTGGTTCAGGTCCGCTTCAACGATCCCGCATTCGCGGAAGAGCTGTTCAAGATCGCGCGCAAACAGCCAAATCCGTCGAAAAGTCTCAACGCCGACTACGGGCGGTTTCTTCTGATCGTCAAACGCCCGAGCGATGCGCAGCCGGTGCTAGAACAGGCCGTCATCGATGCGCCCAGTTTCGGCGATGCGTGGTCCAATCTGGCCTTCGCCCGGATTCAGAATGGCGACCGTGCCGGTGCGTGCGCCGCTGCGGACGAGGCCGCCAGGCGGAATCCGTCAGTCAATGCGAGCCGTGATCTCGTGCTGCTCAAAAGCAACGCGCAATGCAAATGAACAATACCGAATCCCGACGCCTTGAACTTGAATGGCCGACAGCTCGCCTCAACGAGCTTCAACGCGGCCTGAGCAGGAAAGTTAAGTCATGAGCCGCCGCGTCAGAAAACCGCTCGCCAAGAAATCCGAACGTGGCAACAAGCGCGGGGTGAAACGCTCCACCGACAAGCGCGGGTCGGGCAAGCCGTCATTCGGCGATCGTGGTCCGGACAAGCGTCCGGCCGGTGCATTTGCGCGTTCGGCGAAGCCGATGCGCGAACCGCGTCCCGAGCCGGTGAGGGAAGAGAAGCCCGCGCCGCCGCCGTTGCCGACCAAGGTGCAGACCGTCGTCGTCACCGCCGACGAGAACAACATGCGCGTGGATCGCTTCCTCGAACATCGTTTCCCCGGCCTGTCGTTCTCCCACATCCAGCGCATCGTCCGCAAAGGCGAGCTGCGCATCAACGGCAAGCGCGCCGACAGCAAGGATCGACTTGAAGAGGGTCAGAGCGTGCGCATTCCGCCGCTGAAGCTCGACGCGCCGAAGGCCGGTGGTGAACTGTCTGAGGCCGCGACCAAGACGCTCGAAGAACTGCGCAAGATGATCCTGTTCGAGGACGACGACCTGATGGTGCTGAACAAGCCCGCAGGCCTCGCCGTACAGGGCGGTTCGGGCATGACCAAACACGTCGATCTGATGCTGGAGGCGATGCGCGACGCCAAGGGCCAGAAGCCGCGTCTGGTCCATCGTCTCGACCGCGAAACCTCCGGCTGTCTTCTGATCGCCAAGACACGCTTTGCGGCCAGCGCGCTGACCGGATCGTTCCGCCATCGTTCCGCACGCAAGATCTACTGGGCGCTGGTGGCCGGCGTGCCGAAGCCGAAGCAGGGGCGCATCTCGACATATCTCGCGAAGGAAGAGAGCGAGGAAGATTCCATCATGCGCGTCGCGGCGCATGGCGACGAGGGCGCGGCGCACGCGGTGACATACTACGCGGTGGTCGAGGCCTCGGCGCAGAAGCTCGCCTGGGTGTCGCTGAAGCCGGTGACCGGGCGCACCCATCAGTTGCGCGCACACATGGCGCATATCGATCACGCGATCGTGGGCGATCCGAAATACTTCAACAAGGAAAACTGGGAACTGCCCGGCGGTATCCAGAAGCGGCTGCATCTGCTGGCGCGCCGCATTGTGATCCCGCATCCGCGCGGCGGATTCATCGACGTCACAGCGCCGTTGCCGCCGCACATGCTGCAATCGTGGAACCTGCTCGGCCTCGAGGCCGATCGTTTCGATCCGATCGAGAACGCGCCGGAGGAGTGATCACTCAAGGGTGATCCTCTTGCTGCCGCTGTCCGGGGTAACGATATCATCATGATGAAAACAACCGCATTCGCAATCGTGCTCGCACTGTCCGCGCTCGTTTCCGGCATCGCGCACGCGCAGCTCTATCCGCCGGGCGGCGTCGGCGCGCAGCCTGTGATTCCGTTCCCGGTCGCGCCACCGGCACCTCCGCCGCCACCGATCGTGGTGCCGACGGTGCCGCAGATGAATTCGCCGCCGCCGTTCGCATTGCAGAACACGACGCCAGGCGTCGTGACCCAGGACACGCCGCCGAAGCCGGTACTGAAGCGCGACCGCCGTCCATCGTTCAGCGACCGCGTTGCGCGCTGCCTTGATGACGGCGCAGCGTGGGGGCTAAACCCAAATCAGCGCGCAGCCTATTCGCGCCAGTGTGCAAATCAGTAGGGCATGACCCCGAAAAGTGGGTACCGGTTTTCGGAACAGGTCATGCCCGGAAAATCAAAAGAGTAGGTAGATGCGCGAACTGTTCGATGAAGTTGCCGGCAAGTCGCCGCTCGATCCGCGCGAGGCCTCGCGCAAGTCCTCGCGCACGCCGCTGCGCAAACGCTTCTACACCAGCACTGGCGTTGCCGAAGGTCCCGACGGTTTCGGGGTGACGCTGGACGGCAAGCCGATCCGTACGCCGGGACGCAATCTGCTGACAGCGCCGACGCGTGATCTTGCCGAGGCAATGGCGGCGGAGTGGGACGCCCAGAAGGACGACATCGATCCGATGGCGATGCCGCTGACGCGGCTCGCCAACAGCGTGATCGACGGCGTCGCCGGAAATGTTCAGGCCGTGGCCGCCGATGCCGCCAAGTATTTCGAGACCGATCTGCTGTTTTATCGCGCGGGTTTTCCCGACGCGCTGATCGCACGGCAGGCCGAGCACTGGGACCCGGTGCTGCGCTGGGCTGCCGATGACCTCGGTGCGCATTTCATTTTGACCGAAGGCGTGATCCATGTCGCGCAACCGGAGACCGCGGTGGCGGCTGCGCGCGGCGCTTTGCCCGTGGATGCATGGCCGGTCGGCGCCTTTCATGTCGTGACCACGCTGACCGGCTCGGCGATGCTTGCGCTGGCGCTGAAGCACGGCGTACTGGACGTCGATCAGGTCTGGGCCGCCGCGCATGTGGACGAGGACTGGAATCGCGAGAAATGGGGCGCGGACGAGGAAGTCGACGCCCGCCGCGCCTCAAAGTTCAGGGATTTCGAGGCCGCGGCGAAGGTGCTGAAGGCGTTCTCATAACGAGATCTCTAAGCCGTCATTCCGGCGAGACTTTCACCTCTCCCCGTTTACGGGGAGAGGTCGGATTGCCATAAGCGCGTTTACGCGCGTCTGCGACGCGCTATGGCAATCCGGGTGAGGGGCGAGTGCCTTCGCGTTGCGAGTTTGCCCTCACCCCAACCCTCTCCCCGCAAGCGGGGAGAGGGAGCAGACCACCTTCGGTTAACAAGACGTTTACGACGCTGGGCTAGCTTGGCGGCCGAACAAGGCCTCCATCATGTCTATCGCCATCAATCCCGTCTTTCCGGTCGTGGCCGCCCAGAGCGTGGCGGCGGGCGTGGCGTTGCAGCCGGGCACCGTGATCGACGCGACCGTACTCAAGCAACTCGACGCCAATCTGGTCCGCATCGCGATTGCCAACCTGACCATCGAAGTGTTGTCCGAAGTGCCGCTCACGCCGGGTCAGGCCCTGCAACTCGCGGTATCGCAGACCCCGCAGGGCGTGCGGCTTCAGATCGTTCCGGGCGAGGGCGATGCGCCGTCGTCCGCACCTGCCGCGTCTGCCGGTGCAGCGAAGGCCGATACCGTCAGCGTGCCGAAGGCCGACGTGCCCGTGCAGGCCGCAGCCGCTGGCCGCGTGCTGACCAACCTCGAAGCGCTCGCCGTGTCGGCCGCGGTGCAGAGCGCCGCCGCGCGGCAGGGCAGTCTCTCGGCGCTGTTTGCAAATCTGGGTGTTGCGGCATCGTCGCCGACGATGCCGCAAACGCTGCAACAGGCCGCCGCGCAACTGCTGGCGCAGCGCACGCCGCTCGGCGAGAATCTGACCGGCGACGCACTGAAAAACGCGTTCCGCAATTCGGGTCTCTTCCTTGAGCAAAGCCTCGCGTCTTCGCAGATCTCTAACGGCCCCGATCTCAAGGCCGCGCTGATCGTATTCCGCCAGACCGTCGCATCGTGGCTCGGCACTGCGCCCGCGGAGAGCGCCGCTTCACCGCTGCCTTTGAGCGTGCCGCCATCCGCTGCGCCGCCGTTGTCGCCGGAGATCGAAGCTGGCGACATCCTGCTGCCGCAGGCGCCGGTGCGTGTCGCGGACGATGCCGCCGAACTCGACGGAAAAATTCGCATCTATGCGCCGAACGAACCGCTGCCGACGGCGGCCAACCGCGCAGCCGCGGCCAGCGCCGGGCTCACGGCCTTGCAGGAAGTGTTGCAGGGATTTCCCAAGGGCGTGCAGGATGCCGTTGCAAACATGCTCGATGCGGAAGCGCGTGCAGGCGTTGCGCGTGGCTTGAGCGACGGTGACGAGGCGATCGCGCGCACCAACGTACCGCCGCCGCCGTTCCGCGGCTCGGAGACCGCAGCGCAGCCTGTCGCGCTGCCATCGCTCGCGCCGGACGATGCCCCGGCGACGGTCGCTTATCGCCTGATCGAGAATACCGACGCGGCATTGGCGCGGCAGACACTGTTGCAGGCGGCCTCGTTGCTGGTGGATGTGCCCGGCACGCGCAACGATCCCACGGTGCCGCGCTGGAATTTCGAGATTCCGTTTGCCACGCCGCAAGGCACGGCGGTAGCGCAGTTCGAGATTTCGCGCGACGGCTCAGGTAACGAGATAGAGGCAGCGAGCCGTGTCTGGCGCGCACGGTTCTCGCTCGATGTCGAGCCGAGCGGGCCGGTGCATGCGTTGGTGTCGCTGAGCCATGGGCGCACATCGGTGCGGATGTGGGCCGAGCGGCCCGCGACGGCGGCGCAGCTTCGCATCAATGCACCTCAGTTGTCTCATGCCCTGCGCGAAGCGGCGCTTGAGCCGGGCGACATCGTGATCGGCGAGGGCGCGCCGCCAAAGGCCGCGCCGCCGCCGGCCGGCCATTTTCTGGATCGCGCGCTGTGAGCATCGACATCAAAAATCGTCTCGCGGTCGCGCTGCACTATGACAAGAAGGGCGCGCCGCGCGTCGTCGCCAAGGGCAAGGGCACGCTCGGCGAGAAGATCATCGAGATCGCGAAAGAGAACGACATTCCCATTCAGGAGAATGAAGTGCTGGCTGGCGCGCTCTCCAATGTCGAGCTTGGCGACGAGATTCCCGCCGAGCTTTACAAGGGCGTCGCGGAAGTCCTGATTTTCGTCATGCGGCTGACGGGACGGCTGCGCTGACGTGCTTCAAGTGTGCTGTGAGTTGCGTGAGCGCACTACACATTCGGTGTCATCCCGGCGAAGGCCGGGATCCATAACCACCAAACGATGTGATGATCACGAAAGTTGCTCCGGCATGTTTGCTTAATTCAGAACTCAGGGAGTATGGGTCCCGGCCTTCGCCGGGACGACGTGCTGAGAGATCGTGAATAACGGCGGGATGATTCCATCGTCATCATTTCACCACGATGCCGCGTGCAGTTACCGCAGCGCTGAATCGGGTGAATGACTTATGATCAATCGTCGTGACACTCTCGGACTTCTGGCTGCGGCCGTTATCCCCGTACCTGCATTCGCCACCGGTGTGCCGCGATATGAGGTCCGCAAAAAACTGCAGAAGTATTTCACCGACGAGGGCACCGTGGGCGCCTTCGCGGCGTTCCGGGCCGACGAACAGCATGTCATCGTCAGCGACAATTCCCGCGCGCGAGAGGCGGTTCTTCCGGCATCCACGTTCAAGATTCCCAATTCCGTCATTGCGCTGGAGACCGGTGTCGTCGCCGATCCGGACAAGGACATCTTCAAGTGGGACGGCGTGACGCGCAGCATTCCCGAATGGAACAAGGATCACACCTTGCGCACCGCCATCGCGGTCTCCGCTGTGCCGGTCTATCAGGAGATCGCGCGGCGGATCGGCAAGGAGCGGATGCAGAAGTATGTCGATGGATTCGAGTACGGCAACCGCAACATCGGCGGCGGCATCGACCGCTTCTGGCTGACGGGGGACTCGCGCATCTCGCCGCTGGAGCAGATCGCATTCGTCGACAAGCTGCGGCGGCGTGCGCTGCCCGTGTCAAAGCGCGCGCAGGATTTGACCGCGGACATTCTGCCGGTGACCAAGGCGGGCGACAGCATCATCCGCGCCAAGACGGGATTGATCGGTGTCGATGACAGGACCGCGATTGAAGGGGCCAAGGCGAGCCTCGGCTGGCTGGTCGGATGGGCCGAGAAGGGCAGTGCGCAGACCGTGTTCGCGCTCAACCTCGACATCCGCGAACCGAAGCATGTCGCGGATCGCATGAAGATCGCGCAGCAATGCCTGAGCGACATAGGAGCCATCTGACACCTTGTCCGGTTTCGCGCCCGCGTGAAACCGGCTAGGCTCGCGGCAATTCAGAAAAACAATGAGCCTAGGGAGTTTGTTTATGTCCTCTTCAGCAGCCGCGAAAATTGCACCAGGCTCGTCGTGGAAAGATCTCGCCGTGCGTTACAACGCCGCGTGGAATGCGCACGACGTTGCGGCGATCATGGCGTTTCATGCCGACGACACCAGCTATCAGCGCCACGGCAATCCGAAGGTCTACAAGGGCAAGGACGTGGTCGCCGAGCAGTTCGGCAAGGACATCTCCGGATTGCCGGGCATCAAGTTCGAGCCGGTCGCGCTCTATGGCAGCGACGATCATTTCGTCTCAGAATCGGTCCTCACCGCGACCACGCCGGACGGTAAACCAGTGACCATGGAGTTGGTCGACGTCATTACGCTCCGCGACGGCAAGGTGGTGCACAAGTCGAGCTACTTCGTGCAGAGCCGCCCGCCGAAGGCGTGACGCCAAGCACATTGTTGATTGTCATCACCGGGCTTGTCCCGGTGATCCCGATTGACAAGGCACCATGCTCGAACAATCGAGATGGCCGGGACAAGCCCGGCCATGACGGTTATTGTCCCGCATCCCTCCCGATCCGCCCGAGATGGGTGAACGTAAATCCGGCGTCGTATTTCAGGCCGTAGCCCAGCGCGCGGTCGATCCCGATATGGGCGCACCAGATCAGCGACAGGTGCATCGCCAGCGCCGAGGGCATGACCATGGCGAAGATGGCGAGCAGCATCGGCAGGATCGCCGCGTGGGCGGCGTTGTAGGCGGCGGCTCCCGCGCGGGGACCTGCGAGATAGCCCAGAAAGCTCAGGTCCGGGGCCAGCAGCAGGATGGCGAACATCCACCAGGAGCCCTCGAAATAGCTGTAGAACACCATGCAGGCAACGGCGAGCGCCGCGCCCTCCAGCCGCAGCAGGGTGCGGACCCCGCCGGTGGCGCCGCCCAAAGCCGGGGTTGTCGTGGTGTCGATCATGGCTTGCGAATCCCTTGTAAACGCCGTCTTTTAGCACGCGCGGCGGGCGGCCCGGACCTGTCAATTTCGGGGCCCTCGGACCATTTTCTCCCGCCCGGACAGCGTGCTAGAACGCTGGCCAACCATTCAAGAACGGCGGCGCCCGCCGCCCATTAGCCGGGACGAAATCCATGAAGCACATCCTCGAAGCACTCGATCAACGCCGCGCGGGCGCAAAAAAGGGCGGCGGCGACAAGCGCATCGAGGCGCAGCACGCGCGCGGCAAGCTGACCGCCCGCGAGCGCATCGAGTTGCTGCTGGATAAGGGGTCGTTCGAGGAATTCGACATGTTCGTCGAGCATCGCTCGGTGGAGTTCGGCATGGACAAGACCAAGATCCCCGGCGACGGCGTCGTCACCGGCTGGGGCACCGTCAACGGCCGCACCACCTTCGTGTTTGCGAAGGACTTCACCGTGTTCGGCGGCTCGCTGTCCGAGACCCACGCGCTGAAGATCACCAAGCTGCAGGACATGGCGCTCAAAGCACGCGCGCCGATCATCGGTCTCTATGATGCGGGCGGCGCACGCATTCAGGAAGGCGTCGCCGCGCTGGCGGGTTATTCCTATGTGTTCCGCCGCAACGTGATCGCCTCGGGCGTCATTCCGCAGATCAGCGTCATCATGGGCCCGTGCGCGGGCGGCGACGTCTATTCGCCGGCGATGACCGACTTCATCTTCATGGTGAAGAACACCAGCTACATGTTCGTCACCGGACCCGACGTGGTGAAGACCGTGACCAACGAAGTGGTGACGGCGGAAGAACTCGGCGGCGCGAGCGTTCACGCGACGAAGTCCTCGATCGCCGACGGCGCGTTCAGCGACGACGTCGAGACGCTGCTCCAGATGCGCCGGCTGCTGGACTTCCTGCCGAGCAACAACACCGATGGCGTGCCCGAGTGGCCGAGCTTCGACGACATCGAGCGCGTGGATGATTCGCTCGACACGCTGGTCCCGTCCAATCCGAATGAGCCCTACGACATCAAGGAACTGATCCTGAAGGTTGTGGACGAGGGGGACTTCTTCGAACTCGCGGACACGTTCGCCAAGAACATCGTCACCGGCTTCGGCCGCATCGCAGGCAAGACGGTGGGCTTCGTCGCCAACCAGCCGATGGTGCTGGCGGGCGTGCTCGACTCTGACGCTTCACGCAAGGCCGCGCGCTTCGTGCGCTTCTGCGATGCGTTCAACATTCCGATCGTGACCTTCGTGGACGTGCCGGGCTTCCTGCCGGGCACCGCGCAGGAATACGGCGGGCTGATCAAGCACGGCGCGAAACTGCTGTTCGCCTACAGCCAGTGCACGGTGCCGCTGGTGACGGTCATCACGCGCAAGGCCTATGGCGGCGCGTTCGACGTGATGGCCTCGAAGGAAATCGGCGCGGACATGAACTATGCCTGGCCGACGGCGCAGATCGCGGTGATGGGCGCGAAGGGCGCGGTGGAAATCATCTTCCGGCAGGACATCGGCGACGCGGAGAAGATCGCCGCGCGCACCAAGGAATACGAAGATCGCTTCCTGTCGCCTTTCGTCGCTGCCGAGCGCGGCTATATCGACGACGTCATCATGCCGCACTCGACGCGCAAGCGCATCGCACGCGCGCTGGCGATGCTCAAGGACAAGCACGTCGACGTGCCGATGAAGAAGCACGACAACATTCCGTTGTGAGGGGCGAGATTCTTTTGTAATTGCAAAGGAAAATTGGAGTTATCCACGAGCTTCTCTGCTGATAGGTCAGCCATTCTCACCTTTTTAAGATGAGCGGAAATTCCCAAATCTCCTTCGTTTTAATTTGAGGGAGACTTGAAGCAATGCTGAGTCCTAAAGAGAAGCTCTTTCGTGGTGGTTGTATTCGCGAGAAGCACGTTCGGATTCCCGCTCTGCGCGCGGCTGCTGCAAGGAAGGGTGGTTACATTTCTACGTCGGACCTGATCAACGAGTTATCTGCTGAGTTCGCTCCCAGTGGAGAAGACGCAGAAATTCTCGATGGTCGGAACGACACCAAGTTTAGTCAGATCGTTCGGAATCTAAAATCCCACAAAGGTACTTCGACGAACATCTTTGCTCGGGGATTTGCCGAAGAAGTTGGCGACGGTATCAGGATTACAGAGCAAGGCCGTCAATTCTTGGATGGGCTCTCCGAGTAACGAGCTTTGTAACCTGGCTTCAACCACTTCAGTTCGGTTCTGTTTGGGGCATCCTTATCCCAAACAAACCAAGCGTAAGCTGTTGTGCCGGAGCCTTTCTGGATGGCTCCTTTTTGATAGAAAGTGATCCGCTCGCTGAAAACTAAAACTCTAGCGGGCGGTGTAACTTTGAAAATCGTATTTGCTCTATTGGCTCCCTCCAAAAACGCGAGCCGCAAGAGCAATGCAAACTTCTTTCGGGATTTTGCAACGCCAGCCTGAACAAAAGCCTCGGCGCTGTTGTAAGGTGGGTTGGTTATAATGTTGTCTGACGTGCGGTCCGCCGACAGAAAATCTAATCCTGTTTGCCCAAAACCGCGGTCATAAAGATCCGAGCTGAAGACCGAGTGGTTGGCTCTCTCGAGTACGCGGGCCATCGCACCATCACCACAGGCGCATTCCCATATTTCGCCGTTGAATGCTTCATTCTCGATGAGGGCAAGGGTCGCCCAAGCAGGCGTCGGGAAAAAATCCGGCCCCTCCAAGTCTGCGTTGCGCTTGATAGTGGGCTTAAAACTACCGTTTAGATGGTAAGTGCGATCTGCCATTTGTTCACTATAGACAATGCAGTTGATTCTGACGAGGTGGGGAGGAATATGCTCTGCTGCCCGACTTCAACGTTAGGTTACCCATGCCCCACATCCTCGTCGTCCGCGCCACTGTCCTCGATGAGTCCAAACGCGCTGCGTTCGATGCTTGGTATTCACGCGAACATCTTCCTGACGCTGTGAAATCGTTCGGCTCCAAGCGCGCGTGGCGCTACTGGCTCGCCAACGATCCCGCCGTCCATCTGGCGATGTATGAATTTCCGGACCGCGCGTCGCTGGATAGCGCCGCGGGCGGGGAGGAGATGAAGCGGCTCATAAAAGACTTCGACCGCGACTGGCCCGAGGTGAAGCGCACCCGCGATATCATGGTGCAGGCGGAGAGCTGGCCCGCGTAACCCCTTTGTCATCACCGGGCATAGCCGTTCGAAGAACGGCGTCGCTTCCACTTGCCTATGTCCCGGTTATCCACGTCGTCATTGCGAGGAGCGTAGCGACGAAGCAATCCACTTTTATAAGGTGGATTGCGTCGCTGCGCTCGCAATGACGAAGAAGGGCCAAAGACGTGGATGGCCGGGTCAAGCCCGGCCATGACGATTGTGGTTGTTGAAACGCGCTGTATTTCCCGCGCCTTTCCGACCGGAAAGCCCCCGCGCTGCGGCTGCTGCCGAACTGTGCTAGGGCTTGCCCATGGAGCCCGCCGAATCGGTACTCTTTTTCTTCGGATTGTTCGCCCTGGTTGCCGAGGCCATGACGGCGGCGCTGGCGGCCGGGCGGCGCAAGATGGACTGGTTCGGCGTCGCCGTGCTCGGCTGCGTCACCGCGCTTGGCGGCGGCTCGCTGCGGGATATGCTGCTCGGGCATTATCCGCTGCTGTGGGTGAAGCATCCCTCGCTGCTGTTTCTCACCGGCGGCGCGGCGCTCTTGACCATCGCGCTGGCGCGGGTGGTGCATCGCTTGCACTATCTCTTTCTCGTGCTCGACGCGATCGGCCTTGTGGTCTTCACCATCATCGGCTGCAACGTGGCGAGAAGCATGGGTCATCCGCTGACCATCGTGGTGGTCGCGGGCATGATCACCGGATGCGCCGGCGGCGTGCTGCGCGACATTCTCTGCACCGAGGTGCCGCTGCTGTTTCGCAGCGAGCTTTACGCCAGCGTTTCGTTGATGACGGGCGCGATCTATGTCGCGGGCACGCATTTCGGCACCGAGCATGTTGCGGTGGTGATCGGCTCGGTCGCGTTCGGTCTGACGTTCCGCCTGCTGGCGATCCGCTACAAGTGGGAAATGCCGAAGTTCATCTACGAGCGGGCAGGGCCGCACTGAGCGTCCGGCCCTCATGCCCGCAGCTCACGCCGCCTTGCTGCGCTTCTTGAGTTCTTCTTCCGCGCGTTTCTTCAGTTCGGTTGCGCTGACGTCCTCGACATGCGTGCCGACAAACCAGCTATTGCCTGCGGGATCTTTCACGCCGCCGGAGTGGTCGCCGTAAAACTGATCCGCTGGCTCCATAATCGAGGTGCCGCCGGCCTTGATGGCCTTCTGGTAGGCGGCGTCGGCGTCGGGCACATACAGATAGAGCATCACAGGAGAGGCTTTGGCATACTCCGATGAGTCCGCGATCATGATCATCGAGTTTCCGATTTTCAGCGTGGCATGCATCACCGTCCCGTCGGGCCGCTTGGTCATCTCGTGCAGCAGCTCGGCATCGAAGGCTTTCTTCAGAAAGCCGATGACCTTCTCCGCGCCGTCGACAATGAGATATGGCGTGACGGTGTGGAAGCCTTGGGGAATGGGTTTGACCTTGGAAGCCATGAGCAAACTCCTCGTTTCGATGAAGAATAACGAGAACAATCCGCGCCCGGAAATGATCCGGTCATGACCGGCTGCCGCGCCTGATCATCGCGGGTTGCTCGGGCGAAGCTTCGTCCGGAATTGCGACGGGACCATGAAGGAGACCAACCATCTCCGCTGCGTCACAATGGCCCGACTAAAATTGTGCCGCGCGATTAGTTCCAGGAAACTATTAGGCAGGCTGCGCGTTTATGTTGCATGTCCACACGAAAACCTCCCCCCATGATCATCCAGCCGCCTGCCGATGGCAGCCATATGCCTCGGCAAATGGTGTCGCGGGTCGAAGGGGGCGGGCCGAAACAGACGACGCCTCATGACAAGGCGATGTGTGCGAAGGCGCGCGGCGAAGCCTTGAAGAAACAACGCGAAGCGCTGGGCGCGCCTGTGGTTATCAAGGCTGCATCACATCCCGATCACGAAAAGTCGTCCTGACAAAATGTCCTGAATGTGCGCGGGTTCTGCGCTGCAACGTCCATTCGACTAAAATTCTCTCAAGTTTTCCGCATTCGTGCCGTCAGACCGGCCACGATCTGCATCATCACGCCCAGCAGCCAGCCGAACGCGAGCAATGACGATGTCGCGGTGGTTGTGTCGGCGTCGGTAACAATGGAATAGACCGAGATGAAAGCCGCGATGGCGGCGAGGAAGGTTCCGGCTGAACTGAGAAGTTCGACGGGATCGGTTGCCGATGGATCTTCGCCGGCGGACGCTGCGGCACGTGCCATATGCAGCCTGCCTGAGCGGTGGGGTGGCACATCGATTCCCAGATAGAAGCCGATTGCGCCGAGAATCATCAAAGCGAGGCTCATGCTGACGGAACTCAGCGCATCGACGCGTGCGTTCGAGACATGTGCAGCCACGAACAGGCCGCACGATGCGCCGGCCATGGACAGTCCGACGCGTTCGATGACGTGCGCAAATCGGCTGGTGCGGGAACGGACGGGACGGTGGGCGATGGTGCTGTCTGCCATCTTTACCAACTACGGAACCGCGAATGGTTCCCTCCTCATCGAGGAAAATCAGCGGGGCTTTGTTTAGGGCCGTCCCGCGCGGATCGAAAGATACCCATTCGATACCACGCCGAACTTGACGTTGTTTTCATATAGGACTATATTCCTTATATCCCGCCCCGTCATGAGGGGCGTTTCGCGATCGTCACGATACCAACAGCGCGTTCACGCGCGTCTTCGACGCGCTTTGGTGGGATGCGGTGGCGCGGCAGCGTCAGGCGCGAACGACGATAGCAGGGCGCGTTCCTCGTACAGAGGGCGTGTGAGTCATCATCGCAGCGCAAGACGGACCACGCTGTGCGCAAGATTGCGAGGCGGAAACGCTTCGCATGAACGCGTAACTCCGCGCCGGCCCAAGTCGTGTGGTCCTGCGAAATCCGGCCTGCTCTTTTCACCTCCGACCGGAGGGGAAAAGTACCGCGGAGACGACGGTGACAGCCTAGAGGGCGTTCCCGGGGAGAGCACGAAGCAAGCCGGAGCACCACCGCGTGCGGAACGCCGGATGCCTCCGGCGCGACCGTGGCGACTACGCTCGTGTGCTTTTTACCTTTTGCACACGGGGCTGCGGATGCGCTCGCGCATCCGGCGTTCCGCGCGCCCTCATTTGAGGGTGGAACGAAAGAGAGCTTCGGGCGCCCCCGCGCCGTCATAACAACAGGGGTGATGGCGCACATCTGTAAGTGCGAGCTGTTTGAAAAGGTGGATCGGAGATGGGCGATTCTTTCTTCTCCCTCCCCCTTCAGTGGGGAGGGTGGCAAGTTGTGAGCGCAGCGAGCAACTTGTCGGGTGGGGGTGTGTGGCGTGGACAAGATCGCCCCCACCCCGGCCTCCGCTTCGCTCGGCCGACCCTCCCCACTCACGAGGGAGGGAGAGACGCAGCATCGCAACAAAACCGAGAGTTCAGGGAGTATGGGTCCCCGCCGGAGCCTGTCATCGGGCCGGCGAAGCCGGACCCGTTGGCGGGGACGACGTGGAAAGAGATTGTGCGCGATGTCTCAGTATACGCGATCGTCATCCTGAGGTGCGAGCACTTGCGAGCCTCGAAGGATGACAACGAGATGCGCGCATCCTTCGAGGCTCGGCGCGAACGCGGCTCGCACCTTAGGATGACGCCAAAGAAAAACCCCGCCGAAGCGGGGTTTCGATATTCGCGGCGGGGTGCTTACCACCAGGTGCGGCAGACGCGGCGGCCCGGACCCCAGTAACGGCACTTGCGAACCACCGGCGGGCGAACGACGACAACGCGGCCACGGTTGGCGCGGCAGCCGCCATACGGGCCGCGGTGAAAGCCGGGACCGCAACCGCCGGCGACCTGGATCACATCGGCGGAGGCGCCCGACGCGGGAGCCACAGGCATGGCGCTGGCGGCGCCGAAGCCGGCAACGGAGGCTGCGAGAAATGCTGCTGCAAACAATGTTTTCATGGGGGTCCTTCCTTGGGTGATCAAATCGCGATGTGCTTCGGAGCGGCCAGGGCTGGCGGGGGGCACCGAAGATTATTCGCCGGCGACGGGCCGGCGGAGGGACATTATTCTCTCGAATATTGACACAGGATGAACCGAATGTGGTCCGGTTGCGGAAACGGTTCAGTTTCCATTCATGCGCGCTGCTGAATTCTGCCATCGGGCAGAACATCAGGAGGACGCAACATGGATCGCCGCGTTTTTCTCAAGTTCGCGTTTGGTGTCGCTGCCGCGGGCGCAGCAACCATCGCAGCAGCGCGCGCCGCACCCCTCGCGCCGCAAGCGCTCACCGGCACGCCGATCGAGCCGGATCAGCTTCCGCAAAATGCCCTCGCCAACGATGACGATCTGAACGAAGCCCAGATCGAGCAGGTCCGGTGGGGCCGCCGCCGTGGCTGGGGCCGTCGCCGGTGGGGATGGCGCCGCCGCCGCTACTGGGGTTACCGCCGCCGCAGATACTGGCGCCGCCGCAGGTATTGGGGCTGGCGTCGCCGCCGTTATTATCGTCGCCGTTACTGGTGGTGAAGCACCGCATAGTCCGATGGTCGGAAGATATTGCTCTCGGTCTTGAGCGAAGAGGGAACCAATCGGGTTCACACAGCGTTCGTCTTCGTTGCGGGACAGTCGTTCCGTAAAACGTTCGCTTCATCAGAAGGAAGAAATTTATGGAACGTCGTGATTTCCTGAAGTTTGCGTTCGGCTTTGCCGCGGGCGCTGGAGCTATCGCCGCTGCGGCAACCGCCGCCAGCGCTGCTCCGATGCTGGCCCCGCATCAAGATTTGATGAATGGTCCGAAACCCGAGCCGGATGCCAAGCCTGCGATAGCAGATCAGGATGATCTGGCGCGCGCCCAACCCGAGAATGTGCAATGGCGCCGTCGCCACTGGCGTCGGCATCGCCGGCGGTACTGGCGCCGCCGCCGCTGGTAAGCAGCGGTTGAGTTGACGGACCCCGGCTTTAACGAGCCGGGGTTTCGTTTATTCCTTGCGGTTTCCCGCAGTCTCTATTTCGCGAGGAAGCCCAGCATCAATTCATTGAACTTCGATTCGGCTTCGAGAAACACCAGATGCCCGGCATTCGGGATCACCTCGGCCTTCGCGTTCGGCATTTTCGCCGCCAGCGCTTTGGCGAGATCGGCGTTATGTCCCATTTTCGGCCGCAGCGCTTCCGGTGCGTTCGGCTTGCCGGGCGCATTGTGATCGTCTTCGCCCATCACGAACAGCGTCGGCCGGTCGATCAGCGGAATTTCATGCGCCACCGGCTCGCGATAGATCATCTGCGCGGAATTGACGAAGGCGCGCAGCCAGCGCGGATACTCGGATGAGCCCTTGATGTTAAAGCGGGCATCGATGAAAGGCGTGATCGCCTCAGGCGGCAGCTTCAGCGAGTAGTTGTTGACGAGCTGCGTCCGGTAACCGTCCGCGGTCAGCTTGTCTTCGTTCTCGAGAATCTTCTCGGTCGGCGTCGGCGGCACGTAGAGCCGGTAGTCTTCAAGTCCGATGGGAGCGGCCAGCAGCAGGCGAGACACGCGGGCAGGGTAAGCGCGCGTAATGCGAACGCCGAGCATGCCGCCGAGCGAATGCGCTACGATGTCCACCTGCTGTAATTGCAGATGATCGAGCAGCGCGACGGTGTTGCGGGCCAAAGTATCGAAATGCAGATCGAAGGGCGGCTTGGAGGATTTTCCGAATCCGATCTGGTCGGGCGCCACCACGCGATAACCCGCATCGGTCAGCGTCTTGATCACCGGCGCCCAGTAGCTCGACGGGAAGTTGCGGCCGTGAAGCAGGAGAATGGTGCGGCCGTTCGGTGTCGCGGGCGCGACGTCCATATACGCCATGCGGACCTGCTCGCCTTCGTTGGTCAGCGGCAGCATGTTGACCGGGTAGGGATAGGCGAAGCCTTCAAGGCCGATGCCGTAGGGTTCCTTCGCGACTGGCTCGGCAGCTTGCGCGGCGGTGACCGACAGCAGGGCGAACGGCAACAGATACAGAGATTTCATGAAGCTCTCCCGGATTTTCGCGGCACCGTTAGCGCCGTCGGGTATGCGGGTAAAGCGCGACGCGTTCTGCCCTCATGACAATGCCGTGAGGGCAGAAGCGGTGTCAGAGTTTGGGTGCGTTACCAAGCGGGGTCTTGTTGAGGGCTTCGTTTTTCTCGGCAGCGAAAGCGTCGGCATCGATCTTCGCGGCGCTGATGATCTGCTTGAAGTCGATGAGCGTGAATTCGGCCTTGCTGACGCGGTCCGCCGTAATGCCCTGCGAGATCTCAACCGTTACGAGACCGTCGCAGTTGGCGGCCTTGGCCTCGGTGACAAGCTTGTCGAGCGTCTTTTCCAGCGCTTGCGCACGCTTCAGTTCCGCGACGCAGCTACCGCGCCCGTTGGCATCGTTGAGGGCGACAGCAACCTTGGGATTGATCGGGGCATTGAGCGCTTCGAGCGCGGTGGTGGGGGTATATTTCTGCTTCACCGACATCAGCTTGCCGGCCTTGTAGAAGTAGTACATGCGGCTGTCACCGATCGCAGTCGGCTGACCGTATTTCGCGGTGATGCGCTCGATCATCTCGGTTTTGGACGGTTGCTTGTCGGCTGAAAAGCCAAGAACGCGCGAAATGTAATAAGCCCGGTTGGCGCTCGCCGGCGAGGAAAAGACCGCCAGCATCGATTCACCTGGATGGCTGCTGGTCGCACCGAGGGTGAACTTCATCGCGGTGACATACGTGACGTTGGTGCCGCCGAACTTCTGTTGAGCGGTTTCCGGTTTCACGCCCGGCAGGTCCTTCAGATAGGCCTCGAACAGGGGCGAGGCCTTGCTGCCCTCGGTGTTGCTCGACAGGCCAACGATGTCGGGTTGCAGCTTCGCGGAAAACGCGGTTTCAGGCGCCTTCGGCTTGATCTCGTAGGCCCAGCCGGACGCGGGGACGGCGATCGAGGACGACACGATAAAGGCCACCAACCCATAGCGAAACATGGAACACCTGCTCGGAAAATAGGGAAATCAAAAGCGCAAAGCGCGGCGAATTACGCCAATTTTTGCGCGCGCGTGTCAACACCGGATTGTTGCATTAATCATTCTTCGTGCCGAACAGCGCGGTAAATTTAGCAGCGCCGTTCGGCGAGAAAGCCACCACGCGATTGCCCTTTTCGCGCCTTGCCCATTTCAGTTCGTAGAGGCGCGACAGGATGGCTGCGCCGAGCGACCCTGCAAGGTGGCTGCGCCGCACGCTCCAGTCGAGGCAGGTCCTGCACAGCGGACGGCGGGTTCCGTCCAACGCTGACAGGTCGATGCCGAAATCAGCGACGAAGCGCTCGCCCTGAGGGGTCAGCGCTACGCTGCCCTTGTGCGCGCGCAGGAGCTTCTTCTCGGTCATGGCGTCGAGCATCTGGACGCCGAAATCGCCTGCGAGATGGTCGTAGCAAACGCGGGCGCGCCGCAGTCCCGGATCCGCGGGGCCAGTCCTGACCCGCAGATGACCGGCACGGGCGGCGAGGCCCATTAATCCCTCCAGTACCGCTGCGACGTCGGGACCCGAGAGGCGGAAATAACGGTGACGGCCCTGTTTTTCGGGAACGACGAGGTGACCCGCTTCGAGCTTGGCCAGATGCGAACTCGCGGTCTGCGGTGTGATACCGGCTTCCTGCGCGAGTTCGGTCGCGGTGAGCGCGCGGCCGCTCATCAGCGCGGTCAGCATGTTCGATCGCGCGGGATCGCCGACAAGCGAGGCGATCACGGCCATGTCCGGTCCTGCTTTCATACTTCGATCTTAATCGAAGCATTCGCGGCAGGCAACGGGATAGCTTGCGTTCCAGACAGGGAGCGCTTCATGACAATTACCGTTTTCATTCGCTACCAGCTTGATCCGTTCAAGCGCCATCTGTTCGAGGCCTATGCGCAGCGGTGGCTTACCATCATCCCGAAGTGCGGCGGCGATCTGCTCGGTTACTGGATGCCGCACGAGGGGACCGACAACATCGCGTTCGGGCTGATCTCGTTTCCAAGTCTCGCTGAATACGAGTCCTACCGTGCGCGGTTGAAAGCCGACAATGAAGGCCTCGCCAATTTCAACTTCGCGCAGGAGCACAAGTTCATCCTCGCCGAGGAGAGGACATTTCTGCGGCAGGTGCAGGGCTGACACCACGCAAGACCGATTGATTTCACCTGATATCAGCGGCATCGTCCGCCGCGGCGTCAAAGACACTAATAACAAACTCGCTGGGAGAATAACCAATGCCGGTTTTGACAGCGCAGAAGCGCGCGGATTTCAGAAAACTTCACGAGAGCGGATGTTTCGTGCTGCCCAATCCATGGGACGTGGGCAGCGCGCAGTTGTTGCAGGGGATGGGCTTCAAGGCGCTCGCCTCGACGAGTTCGGGCTTTGCCTGGTCGATCGGGCATTCCGATAACAACGTGAGCTGCGATCATGTCCTGTCGCATCTGAAGACGCTGTGCGACGCCACGGATATTCCCGTGAATGCCGATTTCGAGGCGGGGTTTGCGCACGACCCGGCAGGCGTGGCCGCGAACGTGGCGCGCGGTGTTGAAACCGGTGTGGCGGGTTTGTCGATCGAGGATTCGACCGGAGATGCGTCAGCTCCCCTCTACGAGTTGACGCTCGCGGTCGAGCGCATGCGCGCGGCCCGCTCGGCTATCGATGCAAAAGGTGGCGATGTTGTGCTGGTGGGGCGATGCGAGAGCTTTCTGGTCGGGCAGCCCGATCTCAAGGCGACCATCGCGCGGCTGGTGGCCTACGCGGAGGCTGGTGCGGATTGCTTGTATGCACCAGGTATCAGAACCAAGAAGGAGATCGCGACGGTTGTGAAAGAACTGTCCCCGAAACCGATCAACGTCCTGATAGGCAGTCCCGGGCTTACGGTGGCGGAATTGGCCGACCTTGGCGTGCGGCGTATCAGCATCGGTGGAGCACTGGCACGCACGGCATGGGGCGGGTTTTTACGCGCGGCGCGCGAAATCGCAGAGAAGGGGTCGTTCTCCGAATTGGCCCATGCCGTGCCACACGGAGAGATCAATGGCTTCTTCATCAAAGCTGCCAAGGATCGGAAATAACGGAATGAAAAAAGGCGGGCATCCGTGAGGATGCCTGCCCTGATGTTCAGTCGTTGAGGTTAGTTACTTGACGGCGCCGGAGCCGCATTATTCTGCGGGGCTGCCGGAGCAGGGTTGTTAGCCGCTGGCGGCGACGCAGGCTGTACAGGCCTCATCGCTGAACCGGTGGTGGTCTGACCAGCCGGCGCACGAGGCGCCTGCGCGGTGCCGCCCGACGGCGAAGCAGGTGTTGTCTGCGCGGTCGGGGTCGCATCAGGTGATGTGCTCGACGAGTTCAGTCCGTAAAACACGACGCCGAGAACGGCGACCAATGCGATCGCGAACAATGCGATGCGCCCGCCGCTCGCGGGACCTTCGGCCAATTCGGGATCTGCCTGAAGCTCGTTGTCGAATTGTTCCGCTCGGCGGCGAAGCACTTCATCGTTCGTCGCTGCACTATAGGGATCGTTGGGATTGCGCTCGATTGCCATAAATCAATCCTCCAGTTGTTGCATCTGAACAGACAATTGCCCGGTGCCGGGGACGTTCCCGGCGCAGGGTGATGATGAGTCAAGAATCTCGGAATGCTGCAGGTGCTGGGGTATTCATCGGGTGCCTGTGCCCGTCGTCTGGCCCGTCGTAATTGCAGGGGTGTTCGACACCTCATGCGGTGCAGGATTCATCGGCGCGAGTGCGACGGCGAGAACCACAAGGAGCGCAATGCCTATCAGCGCCTTGATCGGCTTGCCTTGCTGATACTCGAACTCCTCGCTTGTCTGTACTGGCTCGTCGTAGACGCCTTTTTTGCCGTCCGACATCCAGTCGCTTCCTGACATGCGGCTCATGATGCAAATCCTCCGCTCTATGCGACCCGTTGAGATCGGGTCTCTGTGTGTCCGGGGTAACGGCCTCTCGGGCGGGCCGTTCCGGCGGAGCGTTGCATGGGGCGAGGGGCAGCATTGCGGTGGGGTCGGCCGCACCGCAGCGGTCATGGGCTGGCCGTTGCAAGGCAAAAGTCGTTCGCAATGTCCTTTCGGCCTCAGGTAGGCGCACGACACAACCAGTCCGGAAGGAGGCGAAAAGCACCCTAAAATTGCGTTTGAAAACAAAGGTCTGATGATTGCGATTTCTTTTGTGCGGGAAACGAAAAGCGACATAGACTGGTTCTAAGTAGACTCGTCACGGCGCAACAAGAGCCCGGCAAAGAGGCAAACGAATATGGGAATCAACCAAGGGCCGATCAGCCTCGACCAGAAATACACGCAGGCATCGGGGCATGTTTTCCTTACCGGCATTCAGGCGCTGGTCCGGCTGCCGATGGCGCAGGTCAGGCGCGACCGTGCGGCGGGGCTGAACACCGCGGCTTTCGTATCCGGGTATCGCGGGTCGCCGCTCGGCGGCTATGACCAGCAACTATTCGCCGCGCGCAAACATCTCGAACAGTACAACGTGAAATTCCAGCCGGGGGTCAACGAAGACCTCGCCGCCACCGCGATCTGGGGTTCGCAGCAGCTCAATCTTTCGCCCGGCGCGAAATACGATGGCATCACCGGCATCTGGTACGGCAAGGGGCCGGGCGTTGATCGTTGCGGCGACGTCTTCCGCCACGGCAACGCGGCAGGTTCGGCCAAGAACGGCGGCGTGCTCTGTCTTGCGGGTGATGATCACGGCGCGAAATCGTCGACCGTGCCGCATCAGTCGGACCATGCCTTCATCTCTGCGCTGATGCCGTATCTCTATCCATCCAGCATCCACGAGATGATCGAGATGGGACTGCTCGGCATCGCCATGTCGCGCTATTCCGGTTGCTGGGTCGGCATGAAGGTCATCACAGAGACGGTGGAGACCACGGCGGAAATCGATCTCACGAATGAGCTGACGCCGTTTATCATTCCGCCTGATTTCGAGATGCCGCCGGGCGGTCTCAATCTGCGCTGGCCGGACGACCGTTACGCGCAGGACAAGCGCCTGCAGGACTACAAGGGTTTCGCCGCTGTCGCCTTTGCGCGCGCCAACAAGATCAATCGCGTCACGATGGATTCGCCGAACGCGCGGTTCGGTATCATGGCGTCCGGCAAGAGCTATGAAGACATCCGCCAGGCGCTGCGCGAACTCGGCATCACGCCGGAGGTTGCCGCGAAGATTGGTCTGCGACTTTATAAAATTGGCATGCCGTGGCCGCTGGAGCCGGAAGGTGTGCGCGCATTCGCTGTCGGCCTTGAGGAAATTTTCATCGTCGAAGAACGCCGCGAGATCGTCGAAAATCAGGTCAAGCAGGAGTTGTTCAACTGGCGCGACGATGTGCGCCCTCGCATCGTCGGCAAGATGGACCATCACGACAAGCGTTTCCTGCCGTTCGCGGAAGAGCTTAGCGTCGCATCGCTGGCAAGCTCGCTGACCGAGCGGCTGCTGCAACTCGACCTCAATCCTGAAATCGTGGCGATGCTGCGCGCCAAGGCCGACTGGTTCAACGGCCGGCAGGCAACGCAGGTGCAGGCCATCGCTCCGGTCACGCGCACGCCGTATTTCTGCTCGGGCTGTCCGCACAATTCATCGACCAAGGTGCCGGAAGGCAGCCGGGCGATGGCCGGTATCGGCTGTCACTTCATGGCGCTGTGGATGGACCGCAACACCGAGACCTTCACGCATATGGGCGGTGAGGGCGTTCCATGGGTCGGCATTGCACCGTTCACCAACGAGAAGCACGTCTTCGTCAATCTCGGCGATGGCACTTATTTCCATTCGGGAAGCCTCGCGATCCGGCAGGCGGTCGCGTCGAAGGCGAATATCACCTACAAAATTCTCTACAACGACGCGACGGCGATGACCGGCGGTCAGCATGTCGATGGCGAACTCTCGCCGCAGCAGGTCACGTTCCAGCTTCACAGCGAGGGCATCCGCGACATTTATCTCGTGTCGGAGAATCCCGAAGCCTACCCAGCGTCGGACATCGCGCCGGGTACCAAGGTTGCGCACCGCGATCAGCTCGATAAAGTCCAGCGTACGCTGCGCGAGACACCGGGCTGCTCGGCCATCGTGTTCGTGCAGACCTGCGCCGCCGAGAAGCGCCGCCGCCGCAAGCGCGGGCTGATGGAAGACCCGTCAACGCGCGTGGTCATCAATGCTGCGGTCTGCGAAGGCTGCGGCGATTGTTCGGTGCAATCGAACTGCATTTCCGTCGAGCCGCTGGAAACCGAGATGGGGCGCAAGCGCACCATCAACCAGTCGACCTGCAACAAGGACTATTCCTGTGTGAAGGGCTTCTGCCCGTCGTTCGTGACCATCGACGGCGGCACGCTGCGCAAACGAGCACCGGTTGATATCGGCAATATCGGCGAACTGCCGGCGCCGGCGTCGGTGCCCTCGCTGGATCGTCCATACAATGTTGCGGTCGGCGGCGTGGGTGGCACCGGTGTGCTGACCATCGGCGCGCTGCTCGGCATGGCCGCGCATATCGAAGGCAAGGCCAGCATGATCCTCGACATGTCGGGGCTTGCGCAGAAGGGCGGCGCGGTGCTGAGCCATGTGCGGCTGTCGAAGAACACGGCCGACGTGACATGCTCGCGCATCGTCACCGGCACTGCCGATCTGCTGATCGCCGCCGATGAAGTGGTGGCTGTTGCCAAGGAGACGATCACGCTCGCGGAGTCGTCGCGCACCTACGGCGTCATCAATACTCATCTCATTCCCATCGCCGATTTCATCCAGAATCGCGATTTCGATTTCCAGCGCGGCAAGGTCAATCGCGTGCTCGAAAATGCGCTGCGCAAGGAATCCGCCTTCCTCGATTTCACCAAGCCCGCTGAAACACTGCTGGGTGACTCGATCGCAACCAACATGATGATGATGGGATACGCCTATCAAAAGGGCTTGCTGCCCGTCGGCGCCGAGGCGATCGAGCAGGCGATTGAGCTCAACGGCGTGTCGATCAAGATGAACACGCAGGCGTTCCGTCTTGGCCGCCTCGCGGCCCATGATCCGGCGAAGCTGGCTGCAATGATGAAGGGCGACGAGCTCGAGGCGCCGAAGACGCTCGACCAGATGACACTCGATGAAGTCATCGCGCATCGCACCCAACTGCTGACGAATTATCAGAGTGCAGCCTATGCCGCGCGGTATCGCAATCTGGTGGATCAGGTGCGGAAGGTGGCATTCGACGGCGGCTACGGCGAAGCGCTTCCGCGCGCCGTTGCGATCAACTATGCCAAGCTGCTGGCCTACAAGGACGAGTACGAGGTTGCGCGGCTTTATACCGACGGACGGTTCGCGGAGAGCATCCGCAAGCAGTTCGACGGCAACTTCAAGATGAACTTCAATCTCGCGCCGCCGATTCTGAACAGTGGCGTCGATGCATCGGGCCGTCCGCGCAAGCGCGCCTTCGGTCCGTGGATGATGAACGTATTCGGCGTGCTTGCGAAATTCCGCTTCCTGCGCGGCACGCTGTTCGATCCGTTCAGCTACAGCGAGGACCGCAAGCTCGAGCGCAATCTGATCAAAGGTTACGAGCAGGACGTGGTTACGGCGGTGAAACTGCTTTCGCCGAAGACTCACGACATTGCGGTGGAGTTGCTGTCGCTGCCGGATCAGATCCGCGGCTAT